>Ga0209402_10001896_pt1 | contig 21964 bp, 20 predicted proteins | sample ArcticOcean_MG_C_3_FD_187437 | JGI IMG/M metagenome (GOLD analysis project Ga0209402, IMG submission 187437) | Marine microbial communities from western Arctic Ocean - ArcticOcean_MG_CB8_126 (SPAdes) (version 2) | ecosystem: Environmental > Aquatic > Marine > Oceanic | place: Arctic Ocean... | reverse complement strand
GCCGGGAGTATGCCTTTTGAGACGATAAGGGCTCTAGTCGAGCGACTACCGATCATGGTTACGCCTCGATGGGTACGTATGCCGGTGCAGCCTATAGCTGCCGCCGATCTTGTCCGGTATCTCGTCAGCGCCTCGTCTGCCCAGTCAAAGGGTAGTCGGAATTATGAAATCGGCGGTAAGAACGTAATTACTTACGCGCGCTTGATGAAAATCTACGCGCGGGCGCGCGGCCTGCGCCGCGTAATGGTCCCTGTTCCCGTCATCACTCCCAGGCTCTCAAGCCTCTGGCTGAAGTTGGTCACACCCGCGCATTACCGAATCGGGAGAAGAATCGTCGATAGCGCGGCTCATAGCTCCATCGTAAGTAATAACGCGGCCAAAAACGATTTCGGATTCGACCCGATAACTGCCGAAGCGGCGGTCCGGCAAGCGCTTGATACTGAAAACTCAGATCTGGAATTCCTCGACGCCCGAGTCATGAAGACACGAATCGGGACAAAGTTCGTCGAACGTCGAACAATACCGGTAAATGTGGCCTCGGACGACCTGTATAGAACTATCGGATCGATAGGAGGGCCAAACGGTTGGTTCTGGGGTGATTGGTTGTGGCGATTTCGTGGAGCGCTAGACAAACTGGTCGGTGGACCAGGATTGCGAAGAGGTAAGGTTGCAGCCAACGACGTCGCCGTTGGGCAGACTCTTGATTTTTGGACTGTGGTCCGTGTGGCCCCGGGCTCGCGAATCACGCTTCGTGCTGACATGAGACTTCCCGGCGAAGCCTGGCTGGACCTACGTGTCAGGAATACCGAACTCGGGGTGGCCCTAGATCAAACGGTAGCGTTTGACGCCCGTGGTGTTTTTGGAGTTGTGTACTGGTTTTGCCTTTATCCCTTACACGTTCTTGTGTTTCGTGGAATGCTCCGAGAAATCGGATCTAGAGCCCGCGCTCTGACTAGCGAAGATTAAGGAACACACACCGAAACGTTAGCGGGCACTGTCGGATCAGAAGGACCGAATTAAATATCTACATCATTGTCGGTGGCCGCGAGATAACCTTGTCTCTAGCGCTGTCCCGTTGGGAGAGGGGGCAAAATTGACACCCGCAATCGTGACCAAACAGCCACATGCCCCTTACGTTCTGGCGATTGATGTCGGCAGTTCGTCTGTACGCGCTACCGTCTACGACGCAGGTGCGAATGCGTTGCCTGGGCTGAGCGTCGCTACTCCACATGTGACTCCCACATCCCCGAACGGCGGTGCGGCTGACGATGCGCTGGTTCTGGCAGATGTCGTTGAGCGGACTATCGACAAACTGCTGTCTCTGACGGGAGACGTCAAGTCCAACATCGTCGCCGTCGGGCTGGACACTTTCGTCGGCAATCTGCTCGGGTTGGATGGCGAGGGCCAACCGACGACGCCCGTCTACACATATGCAGATACGCGCGCTCTGGAAGAGGTCGCCCAAATGCGGCGGGATCTCGACGCGGTCGATGTCCACCAGCGTACCGGCGTCACCCTCCATACGGCCTACGCCCCCGCACGGCTGCTTTGGGTACGGCGCACCGACCCGAAAGCATGGAACGGGACCGTCCGTTGGACCGATTTCGCCACATACCTATACGGACGCTGGTTCGGGCGTGAGGCGGCATGTAGCAGCTCGGTCGCTTCATGGAGCGGACTACTCAATCGGAGGACTGGAGACTGGGACCCGCAGCTTCTGAATTACACCGGTATATCGGCGGATCAACTTCCGAAAATCGCCAACTACGGCGATGTGATGTCAGGGCTCGCCTCAGGTTTCGCTTCGAAATGGCCGGCTCTCGGTGATGTCCCGTTTTGCCTCGCAGTCGGTGACGGTGCGGCCGCAAACGTCGGCGAGGCCTGCTCAGCCCCCGGGGCCACGGCGCTGACGGTCGGAACCACCGGCGCTGTACGTGCCGGAGTCTCCATCCCACTTGATAACGTTCCGAGGGGCCTCAGCGTCTACAACCTGTCCAGCAATCGAATTCTTCTCGGTGGAGCGGTCACAGACGCCGGCGGATTATTTGCATGGATGCGGAACACGCTGGACGTCCCGGACCCGACGACACTTGAAACCGAACTCAGTGCGCTCAGTCCGGACGGACACGGCCTCACGGTCCTTCCCTTCCTGCGTGGAGAGCGCAGCCCTGGCTGGCTGGACAACGCCACCGGCGCGGTGATCGGTCTTCGGGCAAGTACATCACCGGTGGACATCGTCCGGGCCGGACTGGAGTCGGTCGCTTATCGATTTGCCCTGATCTCGGATCGACTGGGAACGGTGGTGAAGCCTGAACCTGAGATTGTGGTCGGGGGAGGAGCGGCGCAGAGTTCGCCGACCTGGCTCCAGATGTTTGCCGACGTCCTCAATCGAACGGTAGTGGAATCAGGCGAACCAGAGACTACAAGCCGCGGTAGTGCCATCCTAGCCTTACATAGCGCGGGAGTGCTCGACTCTCTAGACGGTCTTCCGGCGCAACGTGGCAGGCGATACACTCCGAACCCGGCCTCAACGGACGCATATCGGGCCGGGTTGGAACGACATCACACGCTCTACCACTCACTGCTCGACTCGCCGGACTCGGCTGGCGCATACAGCAGTGAGTGTGACCACGACCCTGTTTGAGGTAACAAAAGCGTTGGCATTGAACTCAGGCTCACTTGACCAGATCTGCGTAAGCGCCATCCGCTTCCTCTTGGCAGACGCCGTCCAGAAGGCCAACTCCGGGCACCCGTGAGCGTCAATGGGTTGGGAGTGATATATCAGCATGGTCGAGACGATGATTGGCATGAATGGCTTCGGGACATCAGCGCCCGGACCGGAACTACTGGTCAGGTTCGGTTTTACCACCGAGAATGTTCAGTCCACAGCGTTGTCGGTCCTGAAACGACTTCGCTAATCCCCAAACCCAAGCGATACCTACGGAGAATCCATGAAGATCGCCATCAGCGGTGACCACGCCGGTCTTGATCTTAAAAATTACATCAAGGGCTACGTGTCCGGACTGGGCCATGAAGCGGTCGATCACGGGGCCTTTGAGTACGATGCCGATGACGATTTCCCTGACCTCGCAGCGCCGGTAGCTCGTGCCGTAGCCTCCGGAGAAGTTGACCGCGGCATAATCATTTGTGGCAGCGGAGTCGGTGCGTCTGTTGCTGCCAACAAGGTCCCGGGCGTACGCGCCGCCATGTGCCACGATACCTACTCTGCGGGACAAGGCGTCCAGCACGACGACATGAACGTACTTTGTATGGGTGCCCGAATCGTTGGCATCGCGCTGGCCGAATCGCTGGTCGATGCCTTTCTGGCTGCAGAGATGGACAAGCATCCAAGGTTCCAGCGGCGCCTAGACAAGGTGATCAAACTGGAGCAGGACGCACTGAACGGTTAGTAGGGAAACCTGAGAGGCCTATATGCCTGACACCACTGGAAACCGAATTTCGAGAGTTGATCGCCACAGGATGGTGGGCGGAGCTCGTCGGTGCTCAGGGTTCGACGTCTGATTGACATGACTGACTGGCGAAAACAGGTACAGGCAGAGCTAGACGCGCTCACTAAACGAAACACGGTATGTGGGCTGTGGAGACGCGATCCGGACACATGGGCATCCCCTTCTCCCGGTGGCACGCCCGCAAGCGACGCGTCCGGCTGGCTCGATCTGCCGGGCCAGATGGACGGTTTGATAGGCGAGCTTAAAGAGTTCACCAATGATGTACGTTCTGATGGGTTCACAGACGTGATCCTTCTCGGTATGGGCGGAAGTAGCCTGGGGCCCTTGGTCATCGGTCGAATATTCGGAACGAACCGCGGCTACCTGAACCTCCATGTTCTTGATTCCACGCTGCCCGGCCAGATCAAGGCGATACGAGATCGGGTGAACCTCCGTCGAACTCTGATACTGATCTCCAGCAAGTCCGGCACCACAATGGAACCCCTGACTCTAGCGAGGTACTTCCGGCAGCAGCTATTTGAGGTTGGTGTAGAAAACCCCGACAACCATTTCGTAGCCGTCACCGACGCGGGTTCCGCCCTAGATGCACTCGCGAACGAGCGCGGTTTCAGACATTCGTTTAATGCGCCATCAGATGTTGGGGGGCGGTTCTCCGTCCTATCCTATTTCGGCCTTCTACCCGCTGCGCTCATTGGGCTGGATATCGAAAAGCTGTGTGAACCGGCCGTGGATATGGCGGTGACGTGCAGAAAGAACGCTCCCGAAAACCCGGGGGCGGTTCTCGGTGCAATCCTTGGTGCGCTTGCGGCAGAAGGTCGAGACAAGGTCACAATCGTGGCATCACCGGCGTTGGACTCTTTTGGCCTCTGGGTCGAGCAACTCCTAGCCGAATCTACCGGCAAAAACGGCCGCGGCCTTGTGCCGGTGGCTCAAGAACCGCTTTACGACGTGCCCAAGTATGCCCAAGACCGAAACTTCATCTACGTTCGTCTGTCCGGCGACGACAACTCATCTACGGACGCTCATGTAGACGCGCTGGAGAGAGCGGGCCATCCCGTCACCCGCCTTGAGCTGGCTGACAAAAACGATATCGGCGCCGAGTTTTTCCGCTGGCAGTTCGCCGTAGCCGTGGCTGCAACGTCGATTTACGTTTACCCGTTCGATCAGCCTGATGTGGAGAGCGGCAAGGAGCTCACCCGCAACCTACTGGCGGCTTCTGAAGGGGTTAGCCAGACCTTGCCGGACTCCCCCGATATGAAACAGATCTCCGACGTATTGAATGGGGTAGATCAAGGTGACTACGTGGCGATATTTGGATACGTCCCGGAATCGGACGAGGTTGACAGTGCCGTGACAGCACTGCGTGCTGCAATTACGAAAAGCACCGGTGCTGCTACTACATTTGGATACGGGCCTCGCTACCTTCATTCGACAGGACAACTTCACAAAGGCGGTCCCGACAGCGTGATCGGTCTTGCGCTCGTTGCGGGAAACGACTCCGCTCTGGCAGTGCCCAGAGCGGAGTCTGGAGTGGGGAACGGGAACGACTACGGGTTTGAGTTTTTGTTCATTGCGCAGGTTATGGGAGACCTTGAAACGCTACACGCTAACGGTCACCGAAACACGTTGGCTGTGCTAAACAAGCCATATCCCGAGGCAATACGAAACATTGCGGCGTTGCTCAATACGGCACCGTAGTGGTCGGTATCGTACCCGGCGTAGTACGCAACATTGCGGGGCAGAAAACCCGTGCTAAAATTGCCGCCCCCAAGCTTAAGCTGAGAGTACGCTGGAACTATCGAGAGATTCAGGCGGAGTGTTACCCGGAGTTCGTTTCCGGGAAGCGCGTCCGACGGGGCCGTAGATCCCACGACAAGACTGACGGTCTGAGAGGGAACCTCGAGCATGCCAACAGATAGCAACGGAACACCCAAGATGGTCCTTGCGGTCGATCACCGCTTTGACCTGTTCACAGAACTTCTATCAGCCAGCCCGGTTCATCCGGCCGCGGCGGAGCGCGAGCGCGCAGCGGACCTGAAGCAGATTGTTTTTGAGGGACTCCTGAAGGCCATCGAAAACGGAGTGCCGATGTCGCAAGCCGCAATCTGGACAGATTCCGATCTGGGTGAGTCGACCTTGCTACGTGGACGCGCCATGAACCTCAACACCATGATGTCGGTTGAGCGGGCGCGAGTGTCAGAGTTCCGATTTGAAGATGCTCTCGGATTCTCCGAACGGCTCACGAGCCTGGACGTCACCTACGCTTCCGCCCGCGTTCCGTACAACCCGGGCGAAGAATCGCAGGTCAATGAAGCACAGCAACGCAAGTTGCGACGGCTCAGTGAGATATCGCGCTCCAGCGGCCCTCGGCTGAACTTGGAACTGTTCATGCGCCCTACTCAAGCACAGTTGGACCAGTCAGGCAGCATCGAGGCATGGGAAACCGACATACGTCCGGGATTGATCGTCCAGACGATACGAGAGCTACAGGACGCCGGTGTCGAACCGGACCTGTGGGCGTTCCGGGCTATCGACAACACCGCAGCGATGGCTACAGCCACCGCTCAGGCGCAGGTCGATGATCGTAAGTCTGGCGTCCTTTTCACACTCGGCGACGACTTCTCCGACGGTGCAGAGTTGGATCAGGACCTCATCGATATGGCCGCACGCACGCCTGGATGCCAGGGACTGGTGCTCGGGCCTGTGATCTACGCAGATGCACTCAGGGATTACAACGACGGTGAGATCGAACGAGGCGAGGCGTCAGATCGTATTGCTGAGCGTTACAACGCCGCATACACGAGTTACACCGACGCCCTGAAAACCTCAGACGTCGTCTAAACCGTTCCTGAAATTTTAGTAAGTCGTCCAGTTGATTCGCGCTTTCATATTCGATCTCGACGGAACACTGGTCGAAACCGAGCTGCTTAAGGCGCAGGCATATGCCGCTGTGTCACAGGACCTTCTCGGTCTGAGTGATCCAGACGAGCGTGCCATCGACATCTATCGACGCATTGTCGGCGCCACCGACGAGACGGCCGCTCGCTCCATGACGGATGCGCTTGGATTATTCGACGCCCTGCAAAACAAGATCGAGGACTCGGAAGATCCCTGGCAGGCGTTGAGTCGTCTTCAAACTCAACGCTACCAGTCAGAGTTCGCAACTGGCCGCAGGTTGAGATCGGTTGCCTACCAGCACGCGATTGACCTTCTCAAAGAACAGAAGGCCGCCGGAAGGGCCGTCGCAGTCGCTACGTCGTCCGTGACCGAGGCAGCGAATCGGGTGACGAAAGAGCTGGGCATCAGGGATTTACTTGACGCCCTGGTCGGTCGTGACCAGGTGATAAACGGCAAACCTCATCCCGAGATTTACCTGAAGACGTCCGAAACACTGGGCGTCTCGGCAGATGAAGTTATCGTCATAGAAGACTCCGCAACCGGGCTGGAAGCCGCAGTGCGCGCCGGCATGCGTTGCATCGCTATCGCAAGCGCGTTCAGCGCCGACGGCCTGCGTGGGCAGTCCCTCCTGGACCAGTCGAATTGCGTCTATTCACCGGACGATCTGCCGGCCGTCGTGCAACGACACCTATCCGATGCCTCTTAGAGGCCAATTCAGGACGACGGCTGCGGTAAACTGCGCTCGCCTGACCGTTTTCAGACCGTAGGTCCGCTACCGCCACACCGCAAAGGAACACGTATGCCAGACAAGATCGTGACCGCCGGAGACATGAAGTTTCGAGTCGTCCCCGGTTGGCCGGGTCCAGACGGCCTCAAGTTCCGCGAGGTCGCGGGAGTCGCCGTCGATTCACAGGGACTTGTATACGTCTTCAACCGTGGCGAGAATCCGGTGATGGTGTTCGAGCCGGACGGAACGCTGCACGACGAATGGGGCGGTGACCTGTTCACCCGGGCGCACAACATCACCATAGGCCCGGACGATCTTGTTTACGCAGTCGACGTAGCCGAGCACTTCGTCACGAAAACCACGAAAACCGGCGAGGTGCTGATGACCATCGGCACGAAAGGTAAGCCTTCAGACACGGGTATCATCACCGATTACCGGACCATCACCCACGGCGGACCGCCCTTTAATCAGCCGACCAAAGCGGCGCTCAACGCCGATGGCGACATATTCGTCTCAGACGGTTACGGCAACGCACGTGTCCATCGCTTCGCCGCTGACGGCACGCTGAAGAACTCCTGGGGAGATCCGGGCACCGGCCCCGGGCAGTTCAACCTGTCCCACGCAGTCGCCGTCTCTGATGACGGACGCGTCTACGTGGCCGACCGGGAGAACTCCCGGTTGCAGGTATTCACGGAGGACGGCGAGCATCTGGACACCTGGGACGAGGTCTCACGACCATGTGACGTGTTCATAGGCCCGGACGGCCTGGTATATGTCGCCGAGTTGGGACACAAAGGCGGAATGGGGCTGGCGATGCCGACCGATAACCCGGGCATCCCGAGCATGAGCATCTGGACCGTCGACCATGAGCTGGTCGGCAAGTGGGGCAGCGACGACATCTTCGAGCCAGGTTCGTTCTTCTCGCCACATGGCATCGCCATCGGCCCGGACGGCAGCCTGTACGTCGGTGAGGTGACCATCTCCGGCGACGCCGGGCGAGGCACTTTTGGCGACGACTACCGATCCATCCAGAAGTTTGAGCGCGTCAGCTAATGGGGCATCTGTCTTCAAGTGTGATGCCGGTTCGCCCGACCCGACCATGCCAGGGCCTACCAAGCCGGGGCCATCATGATTGACGACCCGGGCGAGCCACCAGAGTTCCGCGACATCAATCCGATGATGCTCAACAATCGGGAGCTGTTGGAGGTACATCACAAACTGGCGGAGTGGGTGGACGATGCGGAGAGTTCGAACGACCCTTATCGTCCGCCGGAGCAACTGATCGACGATGTACGGAACGCGCTGAGCTCGGTATCAGAAGAACGGGCACTCCGCAGGACGATGTGAGCAGTGCGCGATCCCGTATCAATCCGTTCGGGTATGATTCACCCACCAAGGAGCCGACAGCGCTGGAAGGACCTCGGTTTCTTCATCGACTCCATTGCCGGCAGGTGATTCGGATAGCCCGGATATGAGACGTCGTGCCTGCTGTATAGAGAACTGACGCCCCATTACCGACGCCACCCGAAGCACGGCATTGGCGGCGTCAGAAAGATCATCCAGTCTGCGACCGATCGCTTCCCGAACTCCCTCCGGGACGCTAGTCAGGTGGAGTGAATCGGCAACCGCACCGTCCTCTGCAAGCGATCCCTCGTCTATAAGAAGGTTCACCATCTCGGTGACAAACAGGGGGGGCCTTCGGTCTGCCCGTGCATGGATGCGACTAGCTCCGGCGACGGATCGTGTCCGGAAGCCAGTGCAATAATCTGGCCGACCTCTTCCAACTCCAGTCCCCGCAGCGTCATGCGCAGGAAGTGTTGACGTCGGTTTAATTCCGCCAGCGTCTGGCCGAGTGGATGACGTCGATTTAACTCAACATCGCGGTAGGTACCGATCAGGAGTACCGGCGACGACGCCATTTCCTGCGCCAGAAACTCAAGCAACAAGAGCGATGATCGTTCTCCCCAGTGAAGATCCTCAAGGATCAACGCCATCGGTGCCTTCTGAGAGGCCCGTGAAAGGAATCCAGCGATCTACCGAAACAGCCTGAAGCGCGCCGCCTTCGGCGTGTCTGACATGGACGGTCGTTCAAGTCCCGGTAGCGCACTGTTTAGCTCCGGAACCATTTCGGCGATATCAGGAGCGCCGTCGCCCACCTCTGCTCTCAGTACATCCGGGTCGCAGGTGGTTGCGTAAGCTCCAATCACCTGCACCCACGGCCAGTACGGCAGCGCGCCCTCAGATTCGTAGCAGCGGCCCCAGTAGAGTTGTGTGCCGTCGTTTACAAGTTGCTCCGATATGCGTGAAACAACTCCCGTCTTGCCAATGCCCGGCCTTTACCTCGACAAAGGCATACGACAACGCCTTGAGCTCGGCTTCACGACCTACGAAGACCGATCGGCGGCGGGAATCAGGTCGTTCAGTATCGGTAGCCGCACCTCCGACCAGTAACGACAGCCGGGGAGGAGTTTACGTCCGGGGAACGAGACTGATGCCTCCGCCGCGACCTCTCGCGCCCGCTATCTCATGTCCCTGATTCCTCAAACTCTCCACATCGCGAAGAATTGTTCGGATGGTCACGCCGAAACGAGTTGCGAGTTCCGATACGGCGGCCGGGGTCGAACGACCGTCCAAGTATCGGAGCAACTCTCCTTGTCTTGTTTCAACAGGCATAGTCACGACCAGGGGGAATTAGTGAGACGATATTCGATATGAGGTCGATATCATGACATATCTGGGTGCCAGGCTCCGAAACTTTCGTCCGAATACCGCCTCTGGCGAGGCCAGGTTTCCTGGCAGATCTCGTCCCAATACGATTCGTGTGTGTGAGGCCGCGTATGTCGGTAGTACCCGACGTCCACCTGCACAGACCTGTCTCGTATGCAACGAACAATACAGAACTGAGGATAGATTCAATCGCCAGGGCTGGCCATTCAACGCGGCCAATAAACGAGGACTGAGGATTCAGGGAGCTTAGTCCTGTTCCTCTAACGCCTTATCAGACGCCGTGTCGCCCCTGAGGTCTTCTTCAGGCGGCTTGACGCCACGGAACGCTGCGTAAACGGCCACGTCATAAACCAACTTTGCCGAAGCCGCTATCAAGAAGGGCGCGGCCGTCACGCTGTTGGACCAGAGCAAGCCCGTGAACGATGTACTCGGCATCCGGAACGTGGTGCGTCCAAGGTTGTTCGCCCCGGCCATGGTTACCCTCTCATCTGACGGCACGATCGCCATGACGTATGACTGCCGGGTCGGCACATCCATCTCGTTAAACAGTTCGCGCAGGATGAACACCCCGATCGCTATCGGGAAGGTCGGAGCCAGTGCGAACGCTATGAGAAGGAAGTTCGCCCCTATCTGGGTCCACACCATCGTATTAAGCAGGCCGATCCGACGGGCGACGTATGGAGCAGCCCAGATCGATCCCAGGTTCCACAACTGCGCAACGACGAGCACAGCGCCAATCGTCCCTTCGTTGGCTCCGAAATGGGTGAAGAGCCAGAAAGAGACAAAAGCGTCCGAGACCATACCCCCGGCCATCGAGTCGATCCCAAACAGGCCCGATATCCCGAGGATCCGACCGCGAGATCGTGTTTTGAGGGGGTTTGTGAAGCGACCACCGCCGACCATGTCTGATTCAACCGCCGACGAGAGCGCCATGTACATAACGGCTGCGGCGAGGTTGAAAACGACGTAGAGGCCGATGGTGATGCGGTAAGCATCGACCGGCTCGAGGTCGAACACTCGTATCAACAGCGTCGCCAGTCCCGCCATCAAGGCACCAAGTGCCCGCCCGCCGGAGGAAAACACGGAAAGGTACGAGAACGACTTGGTCCGTTGCTCAGGAGTTGCAATCTCGGCAAGCCCAGCCTGTTCAAGTTGAACTATCGGGCCGTGATGCATCCCGCTTGCCGCATACGCGCCAAAGAACGATCCGACGGTCAGAAGCAAGAAGTTGTCTGTCGCCACAAGCATGACGCCGGACAGTCCGGTGATCAGTGCCATCGAGGCGAACCAGTGCCGACGTGACATTGCAGGCCCGGCAACGACCACCAGTGACGACAGGGCAACCCCGCCAACCAGGCTGAATCCGAGCAGGAAGCCGATTCGCGGTGCGCTCAGCCCGACGGCATCGAGGTAGATCGCAATGAGCACCGCAAGGATGCCCATGCCGGTGGCGCGCACCCCCCTGCCGCCATACACGAGCAGCGCGTCGAGTCTTGGGCGACCTCGTGAAACCGTTGCGTCGTTATTCATCTGGCATCAGGCATAGGGGCGAGAGTGTACGCGCTACCGGAGCCGCGTGCGGCGCTTATTTATATTGGCGTGTTTTGAACTCGGCAGCCGTACTCGCCTTGCGTACGCGTTGGCCTAGTGGGCAGTTTCAGGCACGTCCTTTAGGGGCATCGATCACGTAAAGCCGCATATCTGTCATCCTGAACTTGATTCTGGATCGGACTATCCAGGGTCATCGCCTCATCGGTTCCAGGTCACGTAGCCTCAAAGCCAAGGCCGCGACCCGGAGCGCTCGCCAATCACGCCGTCGATGACGGCAGGTTTGCGCCCCTCATACGCCATCCCACATAGACCTCTCATATTTTCGCGCGATGCAAAAATACTGGGCAGACAATATGATTCATAGTCTGACCCGAGGAACCCCTTCTCCACTTCTTTCGGAAATGTGAACCCTCATGAAGATCGCAATCCCCGCTGACTCAGAACAGGGAGAGATGCGCGTCGCACTCGTTCCCGAGACAGTCGGACGCCTGACGCGCTCCGGAATAACCGTCATTGTTCAGCCAGATGCAGGCAAGAACGCGGGGTTCCCCGACGAGGTTTATCGCGACGTTGGTGCGGAGATGGCGGACACGATTGACGCCTTGCTCCACGATGCCGACATCGTAGTGAAGGTTAACCAGCCCAACCACCATGAGATAGAACTCATGAAGCCGGGCGCAGTGATTATTGGCTTGCTCAGAGCTCGCACAAGTCCGGACATGTTGAACCGGCTGGCCGACGCGGGAGCCACGGCGTTTGCGATGGAGCTCATCCCACGTATTGCGCGCGCACAACGCATGGACGTTCTCTCATCGCAAAGTTCACTCGCCGGGTACAAAGCCGTTCTGATGGCGGCGAACTCGATAGGGAAGTTCTTTCCGCTCATGATGACGGCGGCCGGAACAATCCCTCCGGCAACGGTCCTTATCCTGGGTGCCGGCGTCGCCGGGCTTCAGGCCATCGCAACCGCAAGAAGGTTGGGTGCAAAGGTCGAGGCGTTTGACGTACGTCCCGTGGTCAAAGAGCAGGTTGAGAGCCTTGGTGCGGTCTTTGTGGAAATCCCGGCCCCGGAACCAGACAGCCATACCGAAGATATTGAAAACCCAAGTGGTTACGCGGGAACTCAGACAGAAGAGGCGCAGCGACTCCAGAGAGAGACACTGACAGCCCACGTAGCAAAGGCCGACGTTGTGATCACTACGGCTCTCATCCCCGGCCGCCCAGCTCCGGTACTCATCACGGCTGAGATGACAGAAGCGATGCAACCCGGCTCTGTGATAGTCGATCTGGCGGCGGAGTCCGGAGGCAATTGTGAGCTTACGGTCCCGGGCCGTGACGTTGAGAGCGATGGCGTAACGATCCTTGGCCCACTAAACATCCCTTCAACAATGCCGGGTGAAGCCAGTGTCCTTTACTCCCGAAACGTCGCGGGATTGCTCGACTTGCTGATCTCGTATGAAGGCAATTTAGTGACGGATTTTGAAGATGAGGTGATCGCAGGGGCCGGGGTCACGCACGGTGGCAGGTTGGTTGGCATCGGCAGCGAAATCACCGGAACAAGCTCAGAAGGGAACGCTTAGCGATGTTGGAATCTTTGATCCTGTCGCTGACGGTGTTCGTTCTGGCGACCTTTATCGGCCATTCCGTCATCACCAAGGTCCCGCCAACGCTCCACACCCCGCTCATGTCTGGCACCAACGCCATCTCCGGCATCGTGATCGTTGGCGCAATTGTGGCGTCCGGGATGACCGACAGTGCGTTGAGCCAGTGGCTGGCGACCGGCGCAGTGGTGCTGGCCACCATTAATGTGGTCGGTGGATTTCTTGTGACGGACCGAATGCTCCGGATGTTCCGACGGCGTGAACGACCGGCAGGCCGGGATAGCGGCACATGAACGCCCAGGACTACATAAATCTGATCAACGGCAGTTACCTGATTGCCGCGATCCTGTTCATGGTGGGCCTCATGCTCCTGCGCACTCCGGCAACGGCGCGAAACGGAAACCGACTCTCTGCGCTGGCAATGCTGATCGCTGCGGGCGTCACGCTGGTCGACCGGAACATCGTCGAGTTTGAATACATCATCGGCGGCGTAATCCTCGGGACGGTGATCGGCATCATCCTTGCCCGTACCGTGCAGATGACCGCGATGCCGCAGATGGTCGCCGTGTTCAACGCATTTGGCGGCGGTGCGTCTGCCCTGTTGGCGGGATCAGAGTTCATCCGCCTCGCCGATCATGGCGATGTGCCAGAGTACGTCGGCACCACCATCATGCTGGGCACCGCAATCGGCGCTCTAACGTTCACCGGAAGCATTATCGCTGCGGGAAAGCTGACCGGGATGGTGACTCAGAACCCGATTGTATTCCCTTTGAGAAACGCCCTTAGCGGGTTGCTCGCGCTGGTGGTGATCACGCTCGGCGTCTTCCTTGTGTTTGAGCCGATAAACAACGAGTTGGTATTCGCCGTTCTCGTAGGAGTCGCTTTGCTGCTGGGCATCCTCCTGGTCACGCCGATCGGTGGCGCGGACATGCCGGTTGTGGTTGCGCTTTTCAACTCTTACTCGGGTCTTGCCGGTGTGGCGACAGGGTTTGCGCTTAACAACAACATCCTGATCATCGCCGGCGCACTTGTCGGAGCCTCCGGGCTGATCCTGACTCGCATCATGACACGCGCTATGAACCGATCACTTGCCAATGTAATGTTTGGCGGCTTTGGCGCATCCGGCGTGGATGTGGCGGGTGTCGATGGCGAGACGCGACCCTATCGGTCAGTACAAGCTCAGGACGCGGCGATGATGCTTGGCTATGCCGGATCCGTCATATTCGTCCCCGGATACGGGCTGGCCGTGGCGCAGGCACAGCACGAGTTGCGAACGCTTGCCGATGTGCTGCAGAAAAGGGGCGTGGATGTGAAGTACGCAATCCACCCGGTCGCGGGCAGGATGCCCGGCCACATGAACGTACTTCTTGCCGAGGCCGACGTTCCGTACGACCAACTTTACGATCTCGACCAGATCAACCGCGATTTCGCCCAGACGGATGTCGCCGTCGTGGTCGGAGCAAACGATGTCGTAAACCCGGCTGCGCGAAGTAGCGAAGGCAGTCCAATCTACGGCATGCCCATCCTGAACGTAGATCACGCCAGTTCGGTCATCGTGTTGAAGCGGTCGATGGCATCTGGGTTTGCCGGGATCGACAACGACCTGTTTTATCTAGATCGCACTTCGATGCTCTTCGGAGATGCGAAGTCGTCCGTGGGGAGTCTTGTGAGCGAGATCGAAGACCTGTAGGCCAGATGCCAAAGCCTGATAAACCGAACTGGCACGGTATATAAGACTGCCCAAACAACTTCGGTCCGGACGCAGCGAACTACGAGAAGTCCCGTTCTCAGTACCCGTCCGCGCTGGCTTCGGATGTGCTCATGGCTGCCGCCCTCCCTCTGAACGCCTCGCTGCTTGAGATCGGATCAGGTACCGGCCGCGCCCCCCGCCTGTTTACCAGGCGTGGATATGACATCACCTATATCGAGCCGCTCGCCGAGATGGCGACGATCAGCGCATCAGATACATCCACTCAACTTTCGAGGAGTGGTCCCCACCCGGAGAGCCGTACGACCTCGAGTTCTCCGGGCAAGCGTTCTACTGGGTTGACCCTGGAATCGGGTTCCAGAAGCTTTCCAGCGTGCTGCGCCCCGACGGGATAGCTGCCCTGTTCTGGTATACCCCGGCGTTGGCAAACCACGAACTGGTTGAGGCGATAGACCGTATCTACTCGGACCTGGCCCATGAGATTGGCGGCCACATGTATCAGCCGTCGCACTTCGACAACGCCCTGGAACATCTGAATCACCTGAAATGAACTGGGACAGTCGGATCCATACGAAAGACCGAGTACAGGGAGACGCGGATAGATTCGCGGGAGGAATGGTTGTCGATGCTCCGCAGCAGGTCCAATCACCTGGCGCTTCCGGAGAATCGGCGAGACGCGCTACTCGAAGCAATTGGTGAGCCCATCGACGATATTGGAAGCGCCGAGGTAAGCGTGACGACCCGGCTCTGGCTGGCTACACGTATCTGATTTCGTAGGTATCTGGCCTTTATACGGAGTACTATCGGGCCGGACGTATAAATTGGCGTTACCAAAGACTTGCCCCCCAAACCCGCTCCTTAAGTAGAGGCGCTTCAAAGCTTGACTGTCCGGGATTCAAACGCGGCCGATCCGAGTGATAAAGCCGCGACAACCAGAGAGGATACGGTCGCGCCCGCGACCGACCATCCCGTTCGGACATCGGTGTTCTCGGCGCTTGCCGCTCCCCAGTACCGTCGGTTCTGGTTCGGCTCTCTAGCCTCCGTCGGTGCGACCCAACTACTGATAATCGGCCAGGGCGTGCTGGTCTTTGATCTCAGCGGGTCCGAGTTCCTGCTGGGACTTGCGGGTGCGGTCACAGGCTTCGCCACCATCATCGTCACCCTGTTCGGCGGCGTCGTGGCTGACCGGATTAACAAGCGTTTACTTTTGGCGGCTACGTCTCTTCTGGTGGCCGGGCTCCTTTTCTTGCTTGCAGCGTTGGACGTGACGGAAGTTGTCAGGGTGTGGCATGTGATAGCGATTGCCAGCGCCATCGGCATAGTCATCGGTTTCGACTCACCCGCGCGTCAATCGATCTTCCCGTTATTAATCGACGGACGCGACCAGATGATGAGCGCAGTGGCTCTCAACTCGATTGTATGGCAGGGCACCCGGATCATCGTCCCGGCCATAGGTGGATTTGCGCTGGCGTATTTCGGTACGCACTCCGTGTTCTTTGCCGGTGCGGTCGGGTTCACGATGATGTTCTTCGTGATGCTCACCATTCGATTCGACGAGGGCCAGCGCGCGCCGGGACGGAACGTGCTGGCTGAGCTCTGGGACGGCGTTCGCTACGTCACTTCGAACCGATTGTTCGCCGTCTTGATTCCGGTGACCTACGCCAACATGTTCTTTGGCGTGTCGTACATGCAGTTGATCCCGGTGTTTGCTGACGCCTACGCAGGCCAGTCAGACCAAGCGCTAGGGTTCCTGTTCATGTCCGGAGGCATCGGGTCACTTGGCGGCACGCTCGCCATGGGTCGGGTCCGTTCCTTTTTGCCGGTCGGATGGTTGATGATCCTTGGATCGTCTCTCAGTGCAGCGTCGATCGTCTCTTTTGGAATATGGACCTATTTCGGGCCCGATCCCGCGGGGTACCCTAATCCGATCATCTCGCCGATGTTTTTCGTATCCACAGTGTTGATGTTCTTCGCTGGGACCTTCAACTCGATGTTCTTGATCAGCTCCATGACCGTGTTGCAATTGCGGGTTCCGGTGGAGCTACGCGGGAGGGTGATGGGCATATATGGAATGACTTTCAGCCTGATCCCTATCGGTGGCCTGCTGTCCGGCGGGATCGCCCAGCTTGTGAACGCCAGCTTTGCTGTAGCAGTCAGCGCTGGAGTGATGCTCGTGATCGTAGTGCTTGTTACGACAACCCAGCCCGTGCTGAGGCAACTCAGGGCCGAGTAGCGCCTTCGGTAGGTCCAACATGCAGGTTCGCCGTTGCCCATGACATGGCGTTCCAATTGATTACGCGCTGTCGTCGTTACTGGTAACGAGCTCGACGACGCCGGTATGCTTACGACCCGATGGCGTAGCTCATGGTCAACGTCTTTGGCACAATTTCTACCGACACAGAGTGGAAGAGGATCTGACCAGGTGAAATCAGACGGCGTACGCGAGCGACTTGAGGCCCGAGAGGAAACTCTTTCTCCCTTCGCTGTCCGTTCGTCTGACTCGACAGGCCGGGCGGTCGCTGAAGAACCAAGTCCCATCCGTACGGCCTTCCAGCGTGACCGTGATCGGATTATTCACACGAACTCGTTCCGACGCCTGAAGCACAAGAGCCAGGTGTTTGTAGCGCCGGTCGGCGATCACTTCGTAACGCGCCTGACCCACACGCTTGAGGTCGCACAGATAGGCCGCACGATTGCGCGTGCGCTCAATCTGAACGAGGACCTGGTCGAGGCTATCGGCATGGGCCACGACCTTGGTCACACACCGTTCGGGCATCTTGGCGAACGTGTGTTGAACGATCTCATGCCGGATGGTTTTCATCACAGCCGTCACAGCGTTCGAATTGTCGAGACGCTGGAAAAAGATGGCAGGGGCCTGAACCTGAGCGCTGAAGTAATTGAGGGTATTCGCCGACATTCCAAGCCACAGGGAACTTTCCTGGACCGTGACGCCGTGGAGGGAATGACCCTGGAAGCGCAGGTGATACGTCTCTCGGACGCTATGGCCTATCTGGCGCACGACATCAACGACGCCATACGCGCCGGGGTGATAACGATCGACGACTTACCATCCAGCGCTATCACACATTTAGGAAGACGACATTCCGAGCGTGTGAACGCGCTTGTCACGGACGTTATAGAGGCTTCATGGGCAGCGACCGGGCAGGGTGCTGATCCCGGCGGAGATGCACCGGTAATCACTATGTCGGACGAGTTCGGAAAAGTGGTCACTGAGGTACGCAACTGGATGTTCCGGGAGGTTTACCTTCCGATTAGCGATACCCGACCCGGCAAAGCGGCGTTAGAGATTGTCGACCTTCTTTACAGGCACTACCTGGCAAACCCGGAAGACATTCCGGCTGACTTCCCCCGCGTAGCAGACTCCCCGGAACGACTGGCCGCCGACATCGTGTGCGGGATGACCGACGAGTTCGCCCTCTCGCGCGCAGAGGCGATACGACCGGGTGCGTTCGCAAGCGCCTTCGCCGGCCGACTTTAAACGTCGCATAAACCCAAAGGCCGAGAAAACGGGTTCGCTGTCGAATTCGGCCAACTTTCCACAGAATCCCCAGCATCCATCCCCGCAATCCCCAGCCCGAGGCTCCTATATTGCGATTACAGACGTGGCATACCGATTTTTGTGACACGTGACACCGGCCACTTCCCCAGCGGGCCCTAAGCTAGTTCGAGAACCATGACACTTGTAGACGACGTCAAAGCCCGGTCAGATATCGTCCAGGTCATATCGCAATACGCGGACCTGGACACTCGATCGCGCACGCCCAAAGCCCCCTGCCCGTTCCACTCAGAGCGGACGGCGTCGTTCGTCGTCTTCCCCGACACCGGAACCTGGCGATGCTTCGGCGCCTGCTCTACCGGCGGGGACGTCATCTCTTTCGTTATGCGAAAAGAGAACCTGCAGTTTGGCGAAGCGCTAAAACTGCTCGCCGAGCAAGCCGGTATCGAGTACAAGCCGGGCGAAAAACGGGGCGACGCCGACCTCCTGTACAAGGCCAACGAGGTTGCTGCCGCATATTTCAGTGCACTACTCACTTCACCCGAAGGTGCCGAGGCCAGGACGTATCTGGAAGGCCGGGGTTTCGATGCCGAGGCCACCAAGCGGCGCGGTTTCGGCATGAGCCCGTCGGGGATCGAGACCCTTTCCGGTCATCTGAAGACCCGGGGTATTAGCGCAGGTGCCGCCAAAGCTGCCGGACTGGTTCGGCAGGGACAGGACGGCGGCTGGAACGACATGTTTAGGGGCAGGCTCACGATCGAGATCCGTGATCGTCGCGGAAACATCGCGGGTTTCGGTGCTCGCAGCATGGATGGCTCCGAGCCGAAATATTTGAACTCGCCACGAAGTACGATCTTTGACAAATCGGGGCTTCTATATGGCCTGAACTGGGCCGCCGACGGGATCAGCACGTCGCGCACTGTCGTGGTGGTTGAGGGCTACATGGACGCCATAACGGCGCATGAAGCCGGATTCGACAACACAGTGGCGTCCATGGGCACCGCCATTACGACCGACCAGGTTGGGCTGGTTCGCGGGTTGGCGGACGAGGTCATCCTTGCCCTGGATGGCGACGTCGCCGGCCAGACAGCAACGCGTAACAGCCTTGAGACCGTCTGGGGCGCAATCCAGTCTCAGCGGCGCTCCGCATCAGGATCCGGCTCATCTGCGTCTTCGTCTCTCGACATCAGGGTCGCCACGTTTGAATCCGGCAAGGACCCGGACGAGGTGATTCGCGCAGACACGACCGGTCAGGCATGGAGAGATGCACTGAAAGGGGCGAAGCCGCTCCTGGACTATCTGCTTGAAACGGCCGCCGGAACCTATGACCTGAGCACCCCGGACGGGAAGGCTCGTGCCGCCGGAGAGCTCCGTCCTCTCATCAACACCGTGCCGAACCAGTACGAGCAAGAGGGATACATGACCCGACTTGCCGAGTTACTTGACGTGAGTCTTGAACAACTTAAGGTAAGCGTGCCACGTACGGCGAATCGGAGACGCGCTTCAGCCATGTTGAATCGAGAACCCACCAGGGAACAGGGTCCAAATGATGCCGTTGCCTCTGCACTAAACCCGGACAGCAGCAACGCACCTGAGGACTATCTACTGGCCGTTGTGTTGCAGAAACCCGAACTTCGTGAGTACGCAATGGGCGCCAGTGAAGAGCAATTCCGTGATCCGGTGAACCGGGTTGTCTTTACGATGCTCAAAGATTCAGCTACGCTGGGCGGTGCGTCTCTTTCCGGGGAAGATGGTGTTGCGGAGAAAATTGAACGACTTCGCGGCAAAATGTTGCCGCCGACCGACCATAATGAAATGGTTGAAGCCATATCTGACTGCGTCTTGAGGTTGCATCAACGCTACGTCCGTACCATTAAGGCGGAGGAAAACAGGTTGTTGCCGAACGACGGCAAAGCCCTTCCCGACGACCCGCAACAAGCCGCAGCACTCGCCGCGCGTCTGGTTCAGACAAATGAGCGAATGCAGGACATTTTCGAGCGGCAGAACTCCATCGCAAGGCGGTCCTGATTTATGCCAAGACGTTCCGGTCGACCCTCAGACACCAACTCCTATGACGAAGCATTGGATGACCAGACGGGAAACACGTCTGTCATTCAGGTTGCACGACCATCAGGTCGTGACGATTTTGATGACGGAGATGACGAACCTGCCGTAGTCATAGCTCCCCAGGGAGCGGCGTCGGCGTCCGAACTTGACCGCTGGGAGGCGTCACGCTCCGCTATACAGGCCGCCAACGCCAGCGAGGCGTGGGTCCAGCAGGCCGCAGAAACGGAACTTACCGACGACCCGGTACGCATGTACCTGCGAGAGATCGGTCGAGTAAACCTGCTCACGGCAGAGGATGAACGTGTCCTGGCCCGGGCGATGGAGCTTGAGAAACGCCTAACCGCTATCGAAAACGAGATTGCGGAAGAGACGGGTCGGCAACCTACGGCCCGTGTCACGGTGTTCGGTCTGCTTCAACGACTGTACACAGTGCGGGATGCCGCCAGAGCTGTCGCACGATTCCTGGGTCTCCCGGAAGACGTACGGCTCTCAACAGTCATGCACGACCCTGATCTTCGAATCCTGGTAGACGGCCCGATCAACGAGGCTCTCGTCAACTATCTGTCAGACACGCTTCAGATTGAGCCTGAAGACGCCCAGAAGCTGGTCGTTGAACTCTCAATCGTGACCCGACTTCTCCCTCCAGAGGTGATCGACGTCCTTGACGACGACCCGCCGGTGGAAGAAATCGAGAACGAGATCGCAAGCGACGGTATTGAAGACAAGCTCGGCATGTACGAGCTGCTCTTCCACTCCCACTTCTCACGCGTGCGTGAAGAGAGCACGAAATCGCAGCGTCATCTTGCCGAGGCAAACCTCCGACTGGTGGTCAGCGTCGCCAAAAAGTACATCGGCCGTGGCATGAATCTCCTGGACCTGATCCAGGAAGGCAACATTGGCCTGATCCGTGCAGTAGAGAAGTTCGACTATCGCAAGGGTTACAAGTTCTCGACCTACGCAACGTGGTGGATCCGACAGGCGATCACCCGGGCCATAGCAGACCAAGCACGGACGATCCGTATCCCGGTGCACATGGTTGAGACCATCAACAAACTTCTCCGTGTCAGCCGACGACTTGTGCAGGAATATGGGCGTGAGCCCACCGCCGAAGAGATCGGTCGACAGATGGAGATGACCGCAGACAAGGTCAGGGAAATCCTTAAAATCTCCCAGGAACCTGTATCGCTGGAAACGCCCATCGGTGAAGAAGAAGACAGCCACCTCGGGGACTTCATCGAGGACAAGAACGCACCTGCTCCGGCAGAGGCGGCGACCTACCACCTTCTCAGGGAACAGGTCGACGACGTCCTTGGCACATTGAGTCTCAGGGAACGACGAGTTTTGCAACTACGGTTTGGCCTGGAAGATGGCCGTAGCCGGACGTTGGAAGAGGTTGGAAGAGAGTTCTCAGTTACTCGTGAACGCATCAGGCAGATCGAGGCCAAGGCGCTGAGGAAGCTGCGTCACCCGACTCGGAGCAAGAAGCTTCGCGACTTCCTGGAGTAAATCCTGGGACAGGTCTCGTAAGCAGATATTATTTACGAGGTCTCACGCTACAGATGAAACAGCGGTCCGTCTCCGGGCCGCTGTTTTTTTGTGTCGATTTCCGTTGCGAACGCCACACCGATTCTGGTCGTATTCAAATCGATCTGTGTTTAAATCCCTACAGATACATTTATTAAGTGTTTGCTTCATAAG
>Ga0209402_10001892_pt1 | contig 21993 bp, 20 predicted proteins | sample ArcticOcean_MG_C_3_FD_187437 | JGI IMG/M metagenome (GOLD analysis project Ga0209402, IMG submission 187437) | Marine microbial communities from western Arctic Ocean - ArcticOcean_MG_CB8_126 (SPAdes) (version 2) | ecosystem: Environmental > Aquatic > Marine > Oceanic | place: Arctic Ocean... | reverse complement strand
GTCTTTCTCTATGTCTCTATCTGTTTTCCCTGGATAGGTATAGATGGGAGTGGGGCTTGAGCTAAAAGTAACAGGTTCTTTTTTAGGGGCTTTAATCTCGGGAGGAGAACCATAAAGGGCGGTGCCGAAAATTCCAATTAATAGTAGTAGCTTCACTGGGGGATATCAATCTTGTTGTAGCTCTGTACTATGCCGTTTCCCGCATCATTACTTCTAAATATAAAGAAAGCTTCGGCCGCGAGAATTTCTCGATCATCTATTTGCCCTGTATTTATATTAATCCACTCGTCATTAAGATTGTGGTAATATGTCACCCAGGCGCTGCCTGACCACGTCGCTATTTGGTCTGCTTCATTTATATTATTTGATTTTATCCAATTATTATCTGTATCTATCAATTCACTCAAGACCATACTAATAGGAAAGGGATTGGACATTAAAAATTTTTCACCAGGACCTGGCAAATATGATTGTATATTCTCTGGTACTAATCCAGAAAAAGAAAGCGTAAGTTCTTCTCCACGACGGACATATACCATTCCTTCATCAGGGAATATAATAGTCGAGCTTTGATCCGCGCGCGTTCCAAATGTCTGCCATTTATCATTATAATGAAAATATACTTTCCAGCCGACGGAAGACCATATTAATAGGTTATCACCTACGGCTGGCGGTCCTGATGCGCCAATAAAATCATCACCTATGCCAAATAACGATTCAAGTGTAGTCGCCTTTATAATTTGCACTCCGTCATATATTGCAAAATATGATGACATTTGATCTGCTGGTACATTAACTGTAAGGTCATTACCTATATGACCTATTACATTAAATACGTGACCATTAACAGTAGAAAACACATTTGCATTTCCATCTGCATTTCCATCTACGACCCTTAATAAATGAGGAGTCTGCGCAAGTTCATTATCCTGCCATGGTGGATCCTCTAACTCTGTTCCAGTAAATCCATCTAAGGTGAGCTCTGAACCGTTAATAGCATCTACCCAACCAGAATACAGTGACTCTTGGGTATATGCGCTTGATATAAACGTAAAGCTTGGGTTTGGACCGCTCCCTGCAGGAATGATTATATTAGTAACTCCTGTTTGAAGACCCGTTTGAGTTGTACCCCATTGTCCGAAGGTGTTGAGCGACGACAACAACAACACCCACAAAAAGGGCAGGGATTTTTTTAGCAGCATATCTTACAGTATAAGATACACTAAAAACATATTATAGCAACCCTTTGATTGCAAATCCTTCTTCTGGGGATTGGTATAGGTTGCGTTTTAAGACTTGTCTTTGTCTTTTTTCTCGGACTTCTTATCTTCCTTCTCGTCCTTTTTCAAATCCTTAATTTGTTTCTTGTCGTCTTTGACGGCATCCTTTTCGTGTTCTTCTTTTTCTTTGTCAGAATCCTTATTGAGTTCTTTTTTGTCCTTAAGCCACGGAGGAAGGAATCCTTTTTTGGCTTGAGCTTCTTCCTCGGCCTTGGTATACTTCTCTTTGTCGGCCTCATCAAATTCTTGGTCTTTTTGGAGATCGTGCACCTCAACGCTTTTCTTTTCGGAGGGCTTGCCCTTCTTTAGTTTGTTGATTTTACTCTGATCGTCCTTGACGGCGTCTTTTTCGTGCTCTCCTTTTTCTTTTTTGTCGTCACGCTTGAGTTCCTTCTTGTCGGTCTTCTCCCAATCCTTCTTGCTTTTGGCCTGAGCTTCTTCTTCGCTGGCTTTTGCCCAGCTGTCAGGCAGAGAGTCTTCGCACCCAATAGCTTTGGCTCGAGCCTTAAGTCTGGTTTTGAAGGTTTCGAAACTCATTGGTCCCTTATACATACCCCAGGTACTTACGGCAGCTTTAACGTTTTTACAGTCTACCACAGGGAAAGATCGTCTCTTGGGGTCCAAAAAGGCACTGTCTTCTAATTCACCTCTTTTTTTGCCTCCGAATCTTTCGGCGGCGCACAAAAGTGAAGCGTTATCTTCTTCGATGGGATAAGTTAATCCTCTAATTTGATGTGAAAAGTCTAATTCTTTCATAGTAACTTGTTATACACTAAATTACCTGCTTTTTCCACTAGGCACTGCATAAAATCCTACAACCATAAAGCATAGCTCAAAAAAATGCATTAATAAAAGCCCTCCAGTTAGTTCTATTACTTCGAATTCTTTATTTCCGCCGAAGAGCCAGCCGAAAATACCACTGGTTGTTCCTTTAAGAGGTACTAATACTGAGTACGATATATCGGGATTAAGGGCGTAATGCAACATTAGGAAACATAGAGTAAAGGTTAAACTCATAAATAATATTCTACGAGTAACCTTGACAAAGGGGTCGCTGGCCTGATGTGCTTGATTGTCAATGAGAGCCTTTAGCATGTGCTCATTGCGTGCAGCTAGGACCATCTGGTCCTGCCTTTTTTGGGCTAGCCAGTGGTTAAGTAAATTGCAGAAGAGCTTAATTCCTGCCCCTATAATGGTATTGACTACAGGTCCCATGCATAGGATTACACTTTATTGACAGCTTTCGCACCCTGGATCTAAAATACTACAACTCACCTCCCCTTTGGCCTCTTCGCTTTCAATGGATTCCTCTTTGTTGCTTTTCTCTACTTTAGAAGCTCCTCGATTCCTTAAGTAGTAAGTAGTTTTCAGTCCTGCTTCCCAGGCGGACATATAAATATCATTTAAATATTTTAAGGAAGTTGTTTTGTTATAAAGATTAAAACTTACGCCCTGGTCTATCCATTTTTGCCGCTCGGCATTACATTTTATTAAGGTAAACATATCTCTGTCAAAAGCTGTTTTATATTTTTCTTTTATGTGTTGGGGTAGCACTCCATTTAATAGGGATACGTCACCGTCAGCCTCTTTTATCATAGAAATGATAGATGGTGTCCATAATCCCTCTTTTTTCATGTCCGTAACAAAGTGTTCGTTCATTATATAAAAATTACCGCTTTGATTTTCGTAAACGAACAACATAGAGAAGTTGGGTTCGATAGATTGCTCTACTCCATTAATGTAACCAATGGTGGCCGTGGGAGCAATGGCCATTACATTAGAGTTACGCATTCCGTGCTTGGCTATGCGTTCTTTGCACTTGTCCCAGTCTTTTTTCCCTTCGTGGGGAACGTGGTTGTCATCTCGGTATTTCATTAATTGATTATATGTATCAATAGGAAAGATGCCCTGACTCCACAAGGACCCATCATACGAAGAATAACTTCCTCTTTCTTGAGCCAGTTTGGAGCTGGCTAAAATAGCGTGGTAACTATAAAACTCGAATAGCTCGTTATTAAATCCCACCGCTTCCTCGCTATCGAAGGGGACGTTTAAAATATGTAGAATGTCATGCAGTCCCATCATACCAAGTCCTACTGGGCGGTGTTGGAGATTGCTATTTCTCGCCTCTTCCGTTGGGTAAAAATTAAGATCTATAACGTTATCGAGTATTCGAATAGCGGTTTCAATCGTCTCTGATAGCTCAGTCCATGCAACTTCCCAGGTAATTTCGCCGTCTTTAGATTGAAGCTGGCGCATGTGATTTTTTAAATTGACACTACCTAAATTACATACAGCCGTCTCCCCTACTTGGATCTTCTTACCACTTTTATATTTGGAGGCATGAGTATGCAGTAAAATTTCTGTACATAAATTAGAGCTTCGAACAGGGCCTTTGTGTTGATTGCTATACCGAATATTAGAAGGGTCTTTAAAGGTGTTCCACGGGTGAGAGGTTTCAAACAAGACCTTGAGCATTTTTTTCCATAGCTCTTTAGCTGGCATTTTTTTAAAATTCTTGAGCTCTCCTTTATCTGCTTTTTTACAATAGCTTTTATATTTACGATCAAACTTTTCTCCAAAAAGATCATGCAACTCAGGACATTCACTTGGGTTAAACATATACCAATCCTCTTGTGCCCGCACCTTATGCATGAAGAGGTCAGGGATCCAAGAGGCTGTATTCATGTCGTGACACCGCAGCCTTTCGTCTCCTGTATTCCGTCGTAGATTAAGAAAATCTTCGTAATCGAGATGCCATGGCTCTAGATAGGCACAGCCTGCTCCTGGTCTTTTCCCCCCTTGATTAACTGCAATTAATAGGTCGTTGTAAATTTTTAACCATGGAATTAAACCGCTTGAGGTCCCATTTGTCCCTTGTATATGCGCTCCTGACGACCGAAAGGGCGTTACATCTAAGCCAAGACCTCCCGCAAACTTAGATTTTCTAGCCTCTTGCCACGCTCCATCGAAAATGCCATCAATAGAATCATCAAAAGTATTAAGGTAACACGAGGATAATTGCGAATGCGCAGTTCCGCTATTGAATAAGGTGGGGGTAGAGGGGGTATACAAAAACTGGCTAAAGAGATTGTAGAATTCAATAGCCTTTCCTTCCTTATCGTCTTCTTTAAGAGCAAGGCCCATGGCCACGCGCATCCAGAAGGCTTGGGGAGATTCCATTACCTTACCTTCTTCTCTAGTAAAATATCTATCATAAAGAATCTGGGCTCCGAGATACTTAATAAATTTATCTCTGGAAAGAACTAGGGCTTCAGATAGCTTTTTTAAGTCAAAGTCAAGGAGCCTCTTATCAAACCTGCCCACTTCTACTAATTTTTTAGTATTTAAGATGAAGCTTTTTCTGTATTGCAGCTCAAAAACATCTGAATCAACGCCTTCTCGAAAAACTTCCTTATAAAGATTGTTAAGTAAGAGGGTGGAGGCAACGAGAGAATAATTAGGTTCTTTTTCGATTTTTTCTCGAGCCGACAGAATTAGGGCGGCATCTATCTCTGCGGTTTTTACTTTATCGTAAAGTTGTAACTGGGCATCTAGAACAATTTCACTCGCGGACACATCAGGTATCTCATTACATGCTCGCTGAGCGCTAGCGTTAATCTTGTCGACATTAAAGTCTTGAAGGCGACCGTTTCTTTTCTTTACTTTTATATCCATACTTAAATTTTACACTCCACTCAGAGCTCTAGCTCTAGTTTTTTACTCGGAATTTAAAAGTATAAACTATTAGGCCAAAGATGCAAGTAAAAAAGGTCAAAAGTTATTACCTTTAAGAAATTTCTTATTTATTGAGAGGACCTCTCCTTGTCCCATCTTGGTGGATGTGGATGCTTTTAGGAGGGCTTTAGCTGCATCCTCAAGGCAAAGAAATTTATCGTTCTTTTCCTTTCTTAAAGAAGGAAACCGTAAGGAAACTGTTTCTAACCCATAAGTGGTAGGAAATAAAGAACAGTAAAGTTCGGCCATGTATTTTTGTAGCCTATAAGGATTAGCGGTTTTGGACCCTCCATAGGATTGAGAGGCAAAGACTAAGCGGCGCACGTCTGCATCATTAGCTGCAATCAAAAGGTTTAATGTGGCTTTGACATTTGTATCGTGGTAAACGTGCGGTAGCCTTATAGATTCCGAGGGATTGCTTGCTGCAGCCAAGTGAAAGACGACATCTGCGGAGCGAAGACTGCCCAGTAGAAGTATAGGCCACGAGTCCATAGTTAAATCAAAGCATTGAAGGGTCGCTTTTTCAGGAAGCTCTGGTGGGTTTGGTTTTTTCAGGTGGTCTATAATAGTTACATCGTATTTCTTTTTTAATAAAAGCTCTACCAAAACAGAACCTAGCTTGCCTGCTCCTCCTGTTACAATTGCTGTTTTTTTATTCATTTTTTTTAAGCTTAAGGTTGTTTTTAAAAATTTCAAATGTTCGTAGCATCCATTCAACGTAATTATATGTAGTGCCTTCTATGTCAGAAAAGGATGGGCGCTGAATCGCAATTAGAGGGTCGGAGACAAAGGCGTTGATATGGGGGAGTACGTGGCGAGACAAATAAACATCGATTACCTCATACTTTTTAGTCCAGTCCACGAGAGTTTCATCAGTAGGACTGCTTGCCGCAAATTTCTCAATAAATTTTTTATTAAAAGCCATGGCGTGGGTAGTATGTGCGGATTTAAGTCTAAATAAGGAATCAGAAAAACTTTCTATAGGATAAAGTCCATAAGAATCATCTAAATTACAGCCTAAATACAAAAGGTCCCAATCGACAGGCAATTGGTTAATGCATTCGTGAAGATATTTCCTTAGTTCGTGCGGAGGAAACCTAAATTGAAAATCATCTTCGAGGACCAAATAGTTCTCGTACCCTTCTTGTTGTGCTTTTTGAGCAATCAAGAAATGGGAATACGAGCAGCCTGCTTTTCCTAAGAATTTTTGACTTAAGCCTGGATACTCAGGTCGTGCAGCAGAAAAACGTTTTACTTTTTTATCTATATTGTACTCCTCAAAACTCTGAAGACATTCCTGCCACCTATCGGGCCTGGAATTTAGATTCATACAGAAAATTGCGTCAAAAAAATCGAATGGATCACTCATTGCAGAAAGCTTTTTCTATTTCTTTCCAGAAGATGGTTGTTGCGTTATGACAATTTTTTTTAAAACATTCTTTTCCATGTTCTTCGAATTCAAGATAACTTCCGATTTTTTCTGTCGCACCTATAACCTCTTCTACCCCGCATAATAGCGCTTCTCCTACCATGCGACAGAAGGGCTCTCGGACTTGAGGGGAATGATAGATGGCTTGAGACGAACGAAATATTTCTGCTGTTTCGTCGTGCCTAACAACACCCTTAAATTCAATGTTTGGAGCTTCTTTGGACAATCTAAGTCCCGCGGTTTGGGGCCAGCCAAAGATTGTAATCTTTCTCAAGGGGTTCTCTCTCGCAAACCTAATAAGGTTGCCTGCTCCTTTTAGAGGGTGAATAAAACCGCAATATACCACGTCATATATGGTCTCGGTTGGTTTTTCGTAGAAAATGCTAGAATTAATAGGGTCGTAAACTACAAAGACATCATGAAAATAGTCTCCGTATAATTCTTGAAAGAAATTTGCATGAAACTCAGAAAGAAAAAAGGAAATTTTTGCCGAAGTAAATAACCTTTTCCTTTCTTCCTCGGGTAAGTAAGAACAACTGTCGTGTTCTAGTCTAACATGTCGAGAGTGGTTAATGATTCGGTTAATTACGTATCCCGTAGTATCTTTCTGGGTGATAGCCTCAAGATTTGAGCTTATGAGTAAGTCATAATGAGGGAGTAGAGACGTAAAAGGGGATTCATTGGTCATTAGCTTAATAGAATGCCCTAGAGCTTCTCCCGCTTTAATTATAGCAGCATTACTAACCTGTGCGCCCCCTGGGTTTTGCTCTAAGGAGAAGTCCGAAATCATTAAAACATTCATATTTCCACTATAATACCCTAATTGGCTACGTCTTGCAAGTGTTTTTTCTCCTCTCGTGCGCGCGACCTTAGGACCCTAAGGATACTATAAGGATATATGGGTTACTATGTAGGTAGTTTTCCAAAATAAAGTTTTGGAAAAGAAATTTATAAGAATAATATTGACAAAAGACTCCATGTAGTATAAGCTTATGGGATGGTTAGAGAAATTTACATAAGCAGTTCAAGCGAAACCGCCTTTCATAATTTTACTATTTACTTAACTAAGACCATGGTAGAATATAGGCGAGCGTCCGTAAAGGTAATAGAAGTCTTAGATTTTGCTAAAGATGATATGAATGGATTTTGTACCGAAAAAATCGGCGTTTCACCTTTTTCGAAAAGGCCTGCGGAGCTAGAGCTTCTCAAAGGCTTGATAAATGAATACGCCTTCACTATTATGGAGGGCGCAGATCCCCTTTGGTGGGTAAGGAAAGCCACGGAGCAAACCGAGCGACTGACTGCGGAATTTCCGCAAGTCCTAGTTGCCGTAGGAGGGCTGGATAAAGAGCCTTATCTTAATTTTGTGAAAGAAAAAGGTAAGGTCATCATAGGATTGAAGATTCGAGGGGAAGAGCTGATATTCAAAGATGCGATAGATGATGAATTTATATTTGAGCTGGAACAAGATTTTAAATTAACTTCTACAGAGGACATAGACAACAGCGAAGAGCTTAGATTGGATTCATTTTTAAAGAAGATTGGAGTAGTTGAATGCGAGACGACCTTACATTAATCGAAGACGTCAGGGATGAAACTGACAATGCGGACAGAGCTCTACGAGAGCTTATCAACAGACACAGTGGAATTTATTTAGACATAGTAAATAATTATATACCTACTAATTGTAGTTTCGTACGAAAGTCGGACGTCCTAGAAGAAAAGGATTATTATATTTATCAAGCCGCGCTCAAGTATAAAGAAGACAGAGGAACTAAATTTAGTACTTATCTAGGGAACGAAACAAAATGGATGTGCATGAATCTTTTTAACAAAAACAAGAAGTTCCCCTTGGTTCCTATAGAAGAAGGAGGGCCGTTAGACCAGCACCACTCACCAACTTCTTCTTTTAATATGTCGGAGTTTGAAAAAATTATAGATCTTACTCACTCACATCCCGATTTAAGGGTTTCTAAGATTTTTAAATTACGCTATACAGAGGGAAGACTTAACAAGTTAATGCCATGGCAGCAAATAGCCCTTAAATTGAATATGAGTATCCAAGGCTGTATAAATATCCACAATGCCGCTTTAAATAATTTTAAATCTAAATTAGAAAGAGAAATACAATGCTAAATAAATATATTGCCATTGGCAATTTAACTATCGACCCCAAAACCCAACAGATAAAAGACACTACCCTGTGTACCTTCTCTCTTGCGGTCAATAACCCAATAAAGAAGGATGATGTTTGCTTTATTGATATCGAAACGTGGGGGAGGACAGCTGATAATTGCTCCAAGTTTCTTAAAAAGGGGTCACAAATTTTCGTTGAAGGGCGCCTCAAATATGGATGTTGGGAGGCAAAGGATGGAAGCAAGCGTTGCAAGGTGTCCTGTGTTGGAGATTATGTGCAATTCATGTCTACCAAGGAAGAAAATAATGTAGAAAAGGAGGACAAAAAGGCAGATAATCCAGAAGTGGACGATGAAATGTTCGACGAATTAAAAGATATCCCTTTTTGATGTGAAAAAAATTATACTAGAAGCTCCAGTTAACAACCTTTCCTTTGGTAATGTTGGTTATAATCTCCTACGTGAATTGTACAAGAAGGAAATTAGCGTTTCCCTTTTTCCTATAGCAGGAAAACTTCAGTTCGATTCTTTCGATAAAATTGATCGAGATTTTCAGCAATGGGTTGTTTCTTCAGCTCAGACACGCTTTGATACCATCAATAAAGATACGCCATGTTTAAAGATGTGGCATTTAAACAATTCTGAGTTTCGTTTATCAAAAAGGCAGTTTTTATATACCTTCTATGAACTCGATAGCCCTACTTCGGTCGAAAAATCCATTGCCAACCTTCAGGACCGCACCATATTCAGCTCAGAACATGCGGCTCGGAGTTTCAGGCTAGCTGGTTGCGAGAATGCAGTTAGTATCCCCATAGGCTTTGATGAAGATTTTTATAAAACAGACAAGAAATATGTAGAGGATCGGACCCATTTTGTATTAATGGGTAAATTCGAAAAACGAAAGCATACAGCCAAGATTATCCAGTTATGGCTAAAGAAATATGGAGACAATCCTAAATACCAATTAACGTGTTGCGTCACCAACCCCTTCTTTAAGCCAGAGCAGATGCAGCAAGTCATCAACTCTACATTGGGCGGCAAAAGATATTTCAACATAAATTTTTTGCCATATCTTCCTACTAATTCAGAAGTAAATGAACTTTTAAATTCTGTAGACGTGGACCTTACTGGATTAAGTGGCGCTGAAGGTTGGAACCTTCCTTCTTTCAATGCTACTTGTCTAGGTAAGTGGAGTATCGTTTTGAATGGTACCGCCCATAAAGACTGGGCTACAGAAGATAATTGTTTACTAGTTCAACCTTCAGGAAAAGAACCTGCCTTTGATGGAGTATTTTTCCAAGAAGGCCAGCAATTTAATCAAGGAAGCATTTATACTTTTAATGAGGAAGAGGTTGCAGCTAAAATGGATTTAGCAATTGATATCTGTAAAGCTCCCAACGTAAACGGAGAAGCGTTAAAGAATACTTTTACCTACAAGAATACTTTGGAAAAAATTCTCCAATTAATGGAGTAGTGTAAATATCCCCCACCTTTATTGGAAATATTTCCCTATAGTATATTATATATAATAATATTTGGGAGTATAAGCCAAAATTAAACTGGCACACTTCTTGCATACTATATTTATATGAAAAAATTAATTATTATATTTTTATCGTTGTCGCTTTCTCTTGTTCACGGACAAGATAAGAGGCCTCATGTTAAACCCGACGTTCAGGTTGAAAAGCCTGCTGTTGAAAAACCAGAGAAGGGTTTGTTTGGCCAGTGGCTAGACAAAGATGGCTACGTAACTGACGGCCCAAAGATTAAGAACTGGGTCGACTCAGACAAGGATCGTGTCGACGATAGGTTCCAAGCTGGGCCAGGAAAGCCTGCAGGAAAAAAGCGTCCTGAAGTAGGAAAACCTAAGCCCGACCTTCAGCCTGAAGTAATCCCCCAACTCAACAAAGACTTCCGTAAGCCTAAAAAAGAAGACTCCGAAAAGGAGATTTCCCTAGATAAGGCGCCCGAAGAAGTGCGACAGGCCGTGATGAATTTCATCAAGACCAATGGCGGCAAGATTGAGGAAGTGAGCGTGGAGAAGGAAGACGGGGAACTCATTTACGAAGTGGAGATCGATGCCCCTAACGGTGTAGAATACGAATTAGAAATCTCAGCCAAAGGGAAAATCATCAAGGAAGAACGCGAGGAGAAACGCAAGAGCAAAAAACCTAAAGCCAAGAAGCCAGAACGCCCTGCACGTCCTGAAGTTTCTGACGAGATTAAAGATAAGTTAGATTCTTACAAGAAGGAAAAGAAGGCATTAGGCGACGAATTAAAGAAGGCCATCAAGGACCTCGAAAAGCCAAGCCGCAAGGCAGTTAAAGAATTAGTGGAAGTGTTTCACGCAACCCACAAGGTTCGTTTTGATGCTCAAAAGGAGCTGGGCAACGCCATTAAGGAGGGCCTCGCACAAAATAGACCAGAGCGGCCCAAGAAACCTGAAGTATCCGTAGAAGTTAAAAAGCTACACAAGTCTCATGCAGACAAAATTAAAGAACTACACGAAAGCAAGAAGAAGTTAATGACCTCATTAAAAGACGTAAAGGGCGACGAAAGAAAAAAGCTTCTTGAGGGTTTTAGGGAAGAACAAAAGTCATTACATAATGAACTTAAAAGTATTCAAAAGCAATTAAGAGAACAAATAGTAATTCGCGCTTTGCCTAAAGACAATCAATCAGAAAAGGAAAGGCCAGACAAGCGACCCCCTCCTCGGCCTGAGTCAAAAGAAAAAAATACTGAGTCAAGACGTCCCACAGGCAGGTAAGAAAGTCCCAGTTATTTACAAAGAACCCGCTATTTAAGCGGGTTTTTTGTTGGCACGATACTTGCAATAGATAAAGAATGAAACACTTAAATAAATATAATCGCAGTTACGCTCCTAGCGTCTTTAATAATTCTTTAACTTTCGTAGATGAAATCCTTGATAATTTTTGGGGATCTTATCACACTACAATAGAAGCCAAAGAAGAAGATGACAAGTATCATTTTGAATTAGAACTTCCAGGCTTCGATAAGAAAGAGATCGATGTCTCTATTCGAGATGGAGAATTAAAAGTTAGTGCTTGTAATAAAAAAGAAAAAAGAGAGCGCTCCAAAAGAATAATCTTGCCAAAAGATATAAATCCTGATACAATAAGTGCAGAATTGAAAAATGGTATGCTAAAAATTAGTATAGAGAAACAGGTTAAGGAATCAGTAAAAAGGATTAAGGTTGTTTAAAATTAGAGGCGTCCGTGCACACTGCGCGGGCGCCTTTGAATTAAAGTGTAATTATGAGTATGTTAAGTAACAAACAAAGATTAAATAATAAATCTAAAGGCCCGTGGGGCATGAAGAACTTCAATTTTACTTATCGTCAGATTGGAGAAGAAATGCAGCGCCATCGGTTCATTACTGCGCCTACTGAAGAGGGTGCAACCCAGCAATTCAAGGCGGTAATGAAAAAGCTTGATCTTACGATAGAGGTTTTAGCTGTCGAAGAGATAGAAGATTAAAAAAAAAATAAAAGAAACGCCCAATAGTAGTGGACGATATACCTATGCCTGAATACCTATACCAACACCCGAAAACAAAAGAAGTTATCTCTATAATGCAGGGGATGAGCGATAAGCATGAATTTATAGATAAAGAGGGATCTCAATGGGGCAGGGTGTTTACTACTCAAAATTTAAGTATGGACTCTACAGCCGTAGATCCTTTCAGCGCGGGACAATTCCTTGAGAAGACCGCAAACATGAAGGGTACTTACGGAGATATGGTAGATTACAGTAAAGAGCTTAGCCAGCAGAGGGCCCAACAAATAGGCGGGGAAGACCCCGTAAAGAGGAAGATGCTTAATGAATACAAAGCAGAGAGAGGCATAGATCATGTTAGTGATCGCCCGAAATCTACCTCGTATCAAACTTCTAAGTATAGGGTGGATTATTAGACGCTTCCTGTGCCCGTAAAGATGCTATACATTTCTCCTGTAGAAAGATCTCTATTATAGATTCTAAAGTCAGATATATATCCAGGCCATTGAGTTTCATCGCCTTCGAGAGGCTTAGTACCCCCGAGGGTCGCGGGATAATTTGAAGTCATCTGGATAAGACTATCTCCAGCGTTTCCTTTTGTTCGATATGAACCCCCTTTTATGTTCATGTCTCCGTCAAGTCCAACTCCATCTCCAGAATAAAAGAACATTTTTCCATCAGCGGTAGTAGGATCTCCTGTTCCTACTCCTACCATTAATGCCGTACTCACCTCTGAGGCCGAGCTTGATGCCATGGGCCCTCCATTGTAAGCGACAGCAATCCACGTCCAGCTATCTTGATTATAAATCTCCTGCCACGGAGCTGGCGGATCGGCCATGGTGTTACTGTAAGCTGTATTCACTTGATTAGTTGTTCCTTTTAAATGACACTCTCTCTCAGAACCCAGAAAATCATGATGAAGGCTTAAGGATCTAAGGCTTGAAAGGGTACTACCAAAATTAAACGGAGTATACTCGGTTTCTACACCACTAATATTTTCGCTAGGTGCTATCCAGAACAGCCAAGTGAATCCATATTCGGCATCGTCAGAAGAATTCGCTTCAATAAAATCTAGATCTGAATCCCAGTTTCCATCTGCATTATTTTGCAGTTGAGGCATACTAATAAAGTCGTCGGTTCCATCGAGTTGAATCGCTTTTCTACTAAACCCATCGAGCGTTACCGTTTCCACGAAGTGCTTCGTGGGGTCGGGGTCGGCCATCTCGTTTAATACCCCAGTAACATAGGCCCCTCCAGGCAATGCAATCGTGGACTTGTATGCGTAACTATTGACAGGCGTGCCATCTCCAGGGTTAACCGATACGCCATCAAGGAAATCTGAATTATCAACATAAGTGGGATCATTCCACCCAAAGAGCCTTACCATAAGGCCCGCACTCAATAGACCAGGGTTAGTTGGGCTAGGAGCGGGCCTATTGACTAAAGGGTCCCCGAAGATATACCAGCTTCCCTCCCCTCTATACACAGAGGCCCACGCCCAATTACTGGAGAAGCCTGTTGCTGATCCTTCTATCGCACTATCATCACTAGTCTTAAAACCTATATAAGGGTCGTCGCTATCTAGATGCCTTACTATACATTTAAAATTATTAAAATCGCTATCTCCCACAGGCAGAGTAATAGCTGTGGGATCAGAGTTTCCAGGGTCCACATGAATGGTCTTGCCGTTGTCGCTACTAAGTACAGTATATGCATTAGTAGAGGTTACATCTACCACAGCCATTGAGGGTATGCTAGTTGTGCTCCCCCCTTGTTCTATTGATAAATTGCCGCTCGTGGCGGTTAGTTTCTGATCCCCAAGATAAATAGAAGCAGGAGTTAAATAAATGTCCCCCCAGGGGTTGCTAGCCGTTCCCAAATCCCAGACCCCGCTAGCGTCAGGGATTATGGCTTGGCTATAAGTAGTACCTCCCACTTTCAAGGAATTTCCGCTTAGTATTTCTCCTGTCATCCCTACAAAAGTAGGTGAGCATCCATTCATATCTGTGCAGGTAAACGAGGCCCCGCCTGCGCTACCGTTGCCCGTAAGCTGTAAAGGCGCTCCGTCGGCGCCCGTTATCCAAAGTTCTCCTGAGACATAGGCGTCAGTACCCACTTTAAGGAGGTGGCCACTAATGATTTCTCCTGTCATCCCTACAAAAGTAGGTGAGCATCCGTTCATGTCGGTACAGGTAAAGCTTGCGCCTCCTCCGCCGCCGTTGCCCGTGAGTTGTAAGGGTGCGCCGTCATTGCCAGTGATCCATAATTCTCCCGAGACGTAGGCGTCGGCGCCAACCTCAAGCTGGTTTGATATATAAATATTTCCATCAGTACGGATATTCCCGCCTGATACGTGAAGCTTCTCTAGGGGCTTAATGCTTTGATTAGCAACCATCCCCTTTACACCAATACCCACATTACCTCCCGAATGAATAATCATGCGCTGGAATTCATCTATTCTATACCACGCATCTCCACCATTATCACCATAAGTACTGAATCGAATATCTCCCGTCGGACACACATTACCTATATTCAAATGTGCGGAATATAGATTGGCAGCTATAAGTTGCGTTTTGCGCAGGTATCCCGCTTCCACGCTTTCATCTCCCGAATAGCTAGCGAAAGAAATGGTAGGAGTCCAATCGTTGGGGTTTTTACCAAAAATAGCTGCGGTATTATTGGTCCCTGCATTAAGGTCTGAATATATTTGTAGCTTCGTATTATGAATGTCGCATGTCTGGAAGGTTGCATGCGCTCCTGTAAAGAGAAATCCCTTAGTTCCTGTAATGCGATCTGTAAAAATAGCTTGAGTCCCCGATAGATAGTCGCTAGTGAAGTTGGTAGACCCTATTTTGCCGTAGTCGCCAGTAAGCTCCACGCCATATAATTGATCAGTATAGAGATAATTAAAGTTACCACTATCCCAAACAAGCCACGAGGGCGACTCCCCTGTAATACCTTGAGTGAAGGTTTTTCCTCCTGTAATAGTCTGATCTCCTGATAAATAAACCACCAGCGATGGATCAATTAATGTCCCATCCGTGGTGCCACCTGCGTTGTTTTGGATAAAATTATAAAGCCCTGCTACCTGCTTCTGCTGAATCAGATTCATACCTCCTTATACACTTAAATTGAGATTTTATACTTATAACTTATAATCAGGCATGAGCTTATCTATCTATAAACCGAACTCAAAAAACACGGGCTGCGGCTTTAGTTTTCAATGCGGAAAAGACAGTAAATCCCAAGGAGCTGCGTTGTATGTAAAATCGATACAGCAATACAGCTGGGACTCCAACAAAAAACAAGGGTCCTTTCAGGGTAATGTTGGTGATTCTGAGAAGAATATCACCGTTAAATTTAATGAATATGAAATTGGAGAATTTATCTCTGCTTTAGGGCGCCGCTCGGAATACACTACCTTTCATAGCTTTGGAGAAGACCGCACTATAATTAAGCTCGTGCCATGGGACAAACCCCTTAGAGACTCGGAGGAAACGTCCCCCTGTTTTGGATTTACACTTACCAAAAACGGTAGCCTTGTATTTAAAATCAGCTTAGAGCCAGGAGAGATTGAAGTTCTAATAGAATTTTTTAAATTCACTCTCCAAAAGTCTTATCAATCTAAATTTGAAGCACAATTTTCACCTAAAGACACAAAGAAAGAACAAGAGGCTCCATTTTAATGAGAAAAAAGAAGATTTTAATCCACTCCAACCACCATAAACTTTTTACTGGTTTTGGGAAAAATGCCAAAAATGTTCTTAAGCACCTACATCAGTCGCAGAAATATGATATAGTAGAGGTGGCCAACGGCAAGCCCTTTAATGATGCTGAGTTAGCAAAAGCCCCATGGAAATGTGTGGGATCACTTCCGCTTCCTGATCAGGTCATTAGCGAGAAAGAGCGTAAACAGCCCGAATTCCAAAGGCGCGTAGGTTATGGATATTACGGAATCGACGAGATAATAAGACAAGAAAAACCTGATATCTATTTAGGGGCAGAAGACATTTGGGCGTTTGAAAACTCTCAACAAAGAAAGTGGTGGAGCAAGCTCTCTACGATCATCTGGACCACTCTGGACAGTCTCCCTATATTGCCTACGGCCTATGCGATAGCTCCCACCACCAATCTTTTTTTGACCTGGGCAACATTTGCACAGAAACAGCTTAACCAAGACGGACATACTAATGTTGAAATGCTAGGAGGCACAGTTAATGAAGCTGATTTTTATAAGCTACCAGAGAAACATAGGCTAGACCTTCGCCAGAAGTATGGCATAAATAAAAAAGATTTTATCATTGGCTTCGTTTTTAGGAATCAATTAAGAAAGAGCGTCCCGAACCTATTAGATGGGTATAAAAAGTTTCTAAGCGATAACCCAAAGAGTAACGCAAAGCTTTTGTTACATACCCACTGGGGGGAAGGGTGGGACATACCGAGACTTCTTAAAGAAAAGAATATTGATCCTACCTATGTATTAACTACTTATTTTTGTAAGAACTGTTCGGAGTATGAAATTAAACCCTTTGCGGGACAAAATCATAATTGCAGATTCTGTGGTGCTGAAAAAAGCCAGGAAACCACAAACATTATTAATGGCGTAGACGAGAAACAGCTTAATGAAATTTATAATTTAATGGATGTCTATTGCCACCCCTTTACAAGCGGAGGTATGGAAATCCCCATCTTCGAAGCCAAGCTATGCGAATTAATTACGCTAGCCACAAACTATAGTTGCGGAGAGGACGGCTGCAGCACCGAAAGCGGAGGACTTCCATTGTTTTGGACGGAGTACAGGGAGCCAGGCACCCAATTTATTAAGGCCACCACATCTCCAGACTCAATTTGCGAACAGTTAACTGCGGTATTCAACTTGGATTCAGACGAGAAGGCTCGACAAGAAAAGTTGTCCAGACAATATGTTTTAGATAATTATTCGGTCGCTGTAGTTTGCCAGAAGCTGGAAAAGATATTTGACTCCCTCCCTTTCTGCGACTGGGATTTTAACATGGCTGACGAACCAAGAAACCCTGCGTACCTTCCGTCTCCGAATATTCCCGAAGATGCAGATTTCCTTCTAGATATTTATAAAAATATTTTACGGTGCGAGCTAGATAAGTCCGATCAAGGAGTGCAGCACTGGCTAGAGCAGTTAAAAAACGGGCAGACCAGAGAACATATTTTAAATGTTTTTAAAAACGTTGCAGTTAAGGAAAATCAAGAGCAAAATAAACTTAAATTTGAAGATCTGTTTGATGATACAGACAAGGGAAAGCGTATAGCTATTGTAATGCCAGGAGACAGCTCGCAAGTTTTACTCGCTAATTCTCTGCTCCAAGGGCTAAAGGAGAAATACCCCACCTATAATCTCTATTTTGTTACGAACCCTTCTTTTTTCCCTCTTGTAGACAGTAATCCTTATTTATATAAATGTATTCCCTATACTCCCACATGCGAAGACATTTTAACTCTAGAAGGATTCGGTAAACACGAGGGGCTTTTTGATCTGGTTTTCTCTCCTTTTTTGCTTAAAAAGCATAATACCTATACCCATAATTCTTTAGTTTAAATAAATGGCTCACGTAACACAGGCTTATACAACTCATTGTGAGGTTGATTCTTATGCTCCTCAGCTTTTAGATAGTTTTTATCCAATTAGCTTCCCGCACTATATCGTTTTACATACCGCAGAGCGATCAAGTCCCCCCGAATGTTATAATTACTGGGACTTAGTTTTGGAGTCGATAAAGCCCTACTTGGTTGATAGCGGCTTTCATATAGTTCAGCTCCAACACGGTGAAGAGATAGATACTTTTTCAAAATTCGCAGATAAACACCTAGCAAATATAGGGTTTCAACAAAGTTTATATATTATTAAAAACTCTAGCGGCTATCTAGGAACTAGTGATGTTTTTATGCATATGGCCAGCGCGAATAATAAAAAAATTGTAGCCCTTTTTGGGGATGCTTATCCCGAAACCGAAGGCCCGTGTTGGAATAAAGATTACCGTTGTTTATCTCCTGACTTTTCAGAGATAAAGCCGTTTTTTGGCAGACATCAGAACACTAAAAGAATCAACGAGATTAAGCCCGAGAAAATAGCTAATGAATTTCTTTCTCTTCTAAATAAAGAGGATACGGCCATCGGCTTATCTTCGGTATTTATTGGTGATAATTATCATAATGAGAGCGTAGAAATTATTCCTAACTTTTTCAACGCTGCCCTACTCAAACCTGAGCAACCCCTTAATATTCGTGCCGATTTACACTTTGATGCTCAAAATATCTCTTCATGGATTAGAGGTCGCAGGGTAAATCTATTTGTAAAGCCAGACGGTTCAAGCGATCTTTCTTGGCTTCCCGCCGCAAAGCCAAATATCAATCGGCTTAATGTCTTCATTGATGCAAGCACAGATCTTGACGCAATAAAAAACATCAAGCGCTCAGGCGTGCCAATGGCTCTGTTTTGTAAAGAAGAATCCCAATTAGAAGAGACTCGCTTAAAATTTATAGACTGGATAGTAGATCTTTTTTCATTAAAAGAAAAGAAAGACCTTGACAATATCGATAAAATAGACTATACTACAACTCAATTCAGAAGTTCCAAGAAAGTTTTATCAGATGGCCAAGTATATCCTACCCTCTATCACTCAATGAATAAAGATAAAGATTCTAGTAAATTAATTGACGATCCATTATTCTGGAACGATTTAGATCACTTATATATTTTTAATACAACCGATGCCTAGAGGAAGACCAAAAAAGACAATAGCCGAAAAAGCGGAACCCTTAAAGCCCGCTTTATATTCTCGGGGAGATAATGGGTTGCTAGAAAACATTGATTACTCCTTTAACGAGGACGGTTCAGTTAATTGGCGAGCAATGATTAGGGAAGAACATTTATTTCCCAATAAATCGTGGTTTGAGGGTAGACAAAAAGAGGTTCCCACCTCAACAGATGGCTTAGCAGATCATCAGTTATTGATTAAGCTGGGAGGAATCAAGGAATTAGCAAAACTCAGGGGCTTTAGGTCTGTTGGTTATACAGTTAATCACTGCACCGAATCACACGTTGCTGTTACATGTGAAATTGAATTTACTCCCAATTATGAAACTAGTGGAGAAGTTGTTCGCTTTCAAGACATGGCAAATGCCACTTTAAATAATACCTCTAGTTTTGCTACAAAGTTTCTAGAAGCTATCGCCTGCAATCGAGCGTTCATTAGATGCGTTAGAAATTTTCTTAATGTGCATATCGTGGGGGATGATGAGATAGATAAGTCCAGCTTTAAGCCCTCGACAGGAGAGGCTATCAGCCCCCTAACACCTAACGCTTTGCTAGAGAAAGAGTTTTCTGATTTAGAAATTTTTAAAAATAAATTGCGGACGCTATGGAGCGCTGGAACTTATAAAAACGAAGACGCTGCCACTTGGAACTCCTTTTCTGACATCCCCCCAAAAGAAGCTCGCCTAATTATTAAGGCAATCAGAAGTTAGCTTTATATAAATATAGTGTAATTTCCTTACTATAAGGTAGGAAATTACAATGGAATTTACGGCAGAAAGCAGTTTTTATAAATACAACGAACAGTGGGGATGGTTCGGTTGGTCTGAGGAATTTGGGGGTAATGAGGGGATAGCTTACCCTGTTCGTGCATGTGAGCAAGAAAGGCTAAAGGTGTGGTTCCAAGGGAACAGGGCAACAGATCCTGTCCTAACTCCTTATTATAATTTAGGGTTCCAGGGGGTCCAGCCGCATACAGACGCAATGAATGCGGCCACTATCGATACCGCGGGCTATAAAAAGTACGGAGATTACAACGCTCAGAGTTACCTGCGGAGATTTAGCTTAATAATAAAATCTTTAAACTTTTCTCAGTGGCATTATGACCCCTCAAAAATGGGAGAGGACGATGTTCATTTTGAGTCCGACGTTCCAGGGCTTGCCACTGCCGTGGGAGCGGAGGACGGCTGTTATATCGGTCCATCGGGTCGAGCAATTAGTCAAGAACTTACCCTTTTAGACCTAAACACACAAGATCTTTATTATAAAGAAGGCGAAAGGAATGGCCTGGCAGGCAAGTATACGGTTATAGACCAAGACCCCGAGAGCGAGGAGAAAGATGACCCTTCATGGAATAATCCCGCCGAGTTCGTTTGGGATCCTTGGCCACAGCCTAACCGAACTTATGGGTTTGGTCAATATGGAGGACATGTCGACGACCAAGCTGGTGAGGGCCCCGCCGAGGCAAAAAGGTTCGCTTCTCCTGTCAAGGGTGTCCCTGCTCGCATTAGGCGCATACCTATTTATGAAGAAGTAATTAGTCGTGAGGGAAAAGCTTTTGAAGCTAGTGAGACAGGGGTATACGAGCATATGCTTGAAGATCAATCGGATTCGGAGCCCGCCTTGTGGTCTATAGATGGTTGTGGCAATGTAATAATTTCACAAGAGGCTATTGAGTATTATGCAGAGCAAGGCATTGATCTTAATGCAAATATTTTAGGGATACTCCTTCAGTCGGCAGGGGTTTCCAGCGACTGTGGGGCCTGTACCACTGAGCCGAATTTTAAAACCACAAACTATAAAACTGGATATTTCTATACTTTATCTACAGCCCCAGTTATGGCTCCTGGGTACAAGGGCACCGCTAGCGATAATGGTATGGGTTGGGACCCAGTATCTGGAATAGAATCAACATGGGCTCCTGCGGCTGGTAAGGGTATTATGGTTGCAGACCTAGGAGATAAGTGCAAGCAATGTATTCCTAATGTTCACGATATAGTAACCAAGGGTTATGCGGGAGAAACCGAAATAATAAGTGAGGGGGTTTGCAGAACCCTGAGCTTGGATATGGGTATATACCACATCCAGGCCAATACTGAAAGCGGAGTTAAATTAGGATCGACTGGGCAACCAAAGCAAGACTTGCCAGCCAGTAACTTGTGGGTCGGAAAACCTGATAATTGTACTTTTTATGAGTATGTTCGCTCTGGAGACTGTGATCTTTTCGAGGGAGCTGCAACGCTTGAGAAAAGAGACGATCGGCAAATTATTCAGCACAAAGGCACAACCCTCGACACGTTTCTCGCTGCATATAAGGCCGTGCAAGATGGGTATGGGGTGTCTTGCCCACCAACAACGGGCCTTCACGCAGTATCGGGGGCGCTCCCAATTCAGCCTGGTGATGACGGCACTAATACCTTAAATTTGCGAGAGCTAGTGGGTACAGGGTGTATTGCAATCCTAAAGGGCGAGGATTTGTATGGGGGCGATTGCGATGCTCGAGGTATATTATATATTTCAGGCGACTGTTCTGCTGGCGGCTATACTGGGGTTACGGGTGACGGTTGCTGTATTGAGACCAGCATAGTTAATGAGAGGCTTGTCATCTCGGGCACTTGCCACGAAGCAACAGGGATTAACTTAAGTCACGGCCATTACAATGAGGCCAACGTTTTTGATTGTAACCACATCGTCGACCCATGCCTTAACGAATTTTACTTTAGAAGCATATCTGGGATAGGAGATGTTACGGTCACTCAAGACGCCACAACAGTCTATATAGAGCATTATGATTATGCTGCCCCCACCATTACTGGCACAGGGTGTTGTATTGCCACTACCCAAATTGGGAATACAATTTACATATCAGGTACTTGCCCTAGCTTAACTGGTAATTGGCCTTATGCAGAAAATTATGCAGGAACCCCTTCTTATCCTGCTAGTAATTTAATTGAAAACTATTATCGCTTACTAGATGGAGAGGGGAATCCGACTTGTGAGAATTACCTAGATTTTTACTCTATTACGGGTACGGGCTGTATCAGTACTTCTGTCGAGACCGTCGGCGGTCACGAATATATTGTGGTCTCTGGAGGAGTCAAGGGCC
>Ga0209402_10001885_pt1 | contig 22021 bp, 14 predicted proteins | sample ArcticOcean_MG_C_3_FD_187437 | JGI IMG/M metagenome (GOLD analysis project Ga0209402, IMG submission 187437) | Marine microbial communities from western Arctic Ocean - ArcticOcean_MG_CB8_126 (SPAdes) (version 2) | ecosystem: Environmental > Aquatic > Marine > Oceanic | place: Arctic Ocean... | reverse complement strand
GGTCGCCGTGATCGCCGCCGTCAGCGTCGTCTTGCCGTGATCCACGTGTCCAATCGTTCCCACGTTCACGTGAGGCTTACTACGCTCGAATTTCTCCTTGCCCATTATTCTTCCTCGGTGCGTCCTACGCCGGTTCCGGTGACTCTCTAGTCACCACCGCCGTTCGCGTTGATGATTTCTTCTGCAGCGTTCTTAGGTACCTCTTCATACTGGGCGAACTGCATCGTGTACACGGCCCGACCCTGGCTCAGAGAGCGGAGGGTCGTGGCGTATCCGAACATCTCGCCCAAGGGCACGCTGGCCCCGATGACCTGGGCATCGCCCCGGTCGGTCATTCCGCCAATTTTGCCTCTGCGGGACGACAGATCTCCGATGATGTCACCCATGTAGTCCTGGGGCGTCACCACCTCGACATCCATGACCGGCTCAAGGAGCACGGGATCGGACTTCTTCATGCCATTCTTGATCGCCATGGAGCCAGCGATCTTGAAGGCCATTTCACTCGAGTCCACGTCGTGGTAGGAGCCGTCGATGAGCTCGACCTTCACGTCGATGACCGGATAGCCGGCCAATACGCCAGAGTCGAGCGCCTCTTTGACCCCCTGCTCCACAGAGCTGATGTACTCTCTGGGAATCGCACCACCCTTGATCATGTCCTCGAAAAGAAAGCCCGCACCGGACTCCGACGGCTCTACGTTGATAACCACGTGTCCGTACTGCCCCCGTCCACCGGACTGACGGACGAATTTTCCCTGGACCTTTTCGGAGCGGCTTCGGATCGTTTCACGGTAAGAGACCTGAGGGCGACCGATATTGGCCTCCACGGCGAACTCTCTCCGCAACCGATCCACGATGATCTCCAGGTGGAGTTCACCCATTCCGCTGATGATGACCTGCGAGGTCTCTTCGTCCGTGCGGACACGGAACGTCGGATCCTCATCGGCCAGCTTAACCAGCCCAGTCGTGAGCTTGTCCTGGTCGGCCCTGGTCTTCGGCTCGATAGCCACCGAAATCACCGGCTCCGGAAAGTTCATGGCCTCAAGAATGATCGGCCGATCCGGCTGACAGATCGTGTGGCCCGTCTTCACATCTTTCAAACCGATTACCGCCGCGATGTCGCCGGCGAAGACCTCGTCCCGCTCTTCACGTTTGTTCGCATGCATCTGCAACAAGCGGCCTACGCGTTCCTTACGATCCTTGGTCGCATTGAGCACATAGCTGCCTGATGGGAGCGAACCGGAATAGACCCGGACGTAGGTCAGCTTCCCGACGAACGGGTCAGTCATGATCTTGAATGCCAACGCGCTGAACGGGGCGTCGTCCGAGGCCTCTCGGAATTCGTGGGTCTCGTCGTGCTGGGGAAGGTGCCCTTGAATCGGAGGGACATCGAGCGGAGACGGCAGATAGTCGATGACGCCGTCGAGCATAGCCCTGACACCCTTGTTCTTGAACGCAGAGCCACAGAACACCGGGAACATCTTGCCGGCGATCGTCGCACTCCGAATGGCTTCCCGAAGCTCTTCCTCAGAGAGCTCCTCGCCGCCCAAATACTTCTCGAGCAACTCGTCGTGGTGCTCGACCGCCGCTTCTATGACCTCGTGCCGAAGCTCGGAGATCTTCTCGACCAACGAGTCCGGAATCGGGCCCTCAGTGACCTCCGAACCCAGCTCCTCCTGATAGTGGAGTGCCTTCTGGCCCACGATGTCGATGATACCCGTAAAAAGATCGCCTTCGCCGAGAGGATACTGAACGGCGAAGGCGTTGGCTCCAAGTCTCTCGCGCATCATCCCGAGAACGTTCTCGAAATCGGCGCCGACCCGGTCCATTTTATTTACCAGGGCAATTCGCGGAACCCCATAACGGTCTGCCTGTCGCCAGACGGTCTCGGACTGAGGCTCAACCCCGCCCACGGCACAGAAGACCGCAACGGCACCGTCGAGAACTCGCAGCGAGCGCTCGACCTCAGCGGTGAAGTCCACGTGGCCGGGAGTATCGATGATGTTGATGCGATACTCGACGTCCTCCCGCTCCCAATGGCAGGTCGTCGCCGCCGACGTGATAGTGATGCCGCGCTCCTGCTCCTGCTCCATCCAGTCCATGGTGGCGCCGCCATCATGCACCTCACCTACCCGATGGAGGCGACCTGTATAGTACAGGACACGCTCGGTCGTAGTGGTCTTACCGGCATCGATATGCGCCATGATGCCGATATTTCTCAGGTGCTTCAGCGGTGTACGTCTGGACATCAATCTCTATTTCGTCTGTCGAACTGTATTCCGTCTATTCAGCCGTTCTCTCGTGAACTGCTGGACCACACCCTCTTCGAGAAAAAACGCGCACGGGTCACTCGAAGCAGAAGCGCGCTTCCTCCAGCTGCCGGCACCTATCATTGGCAGCCACCGCGCTTGCTGCCTCGACGCTCCATGCGCGAGACAACGGATTGAGCTTTACCGGGCCCCTGTTAGCGGCTCCTGGCCCTCAAGCGGATTTTGACTACCAGCGATAGTGGGCGAACGCCTTGTTCGCCTCCGCCATCCGATGCGTGTCGTCCTTTTTCTTAATCGTTGCGCCCTCACCCCGGCTAGCTGCCAAGAATTCGAACGCGAGCCGCTCGACCATTGTCTTCTCTCCGCGACTGCGGGAGAAGCTGATGAGCCACCGACTCGCAAGAGCGGTCCGGCGGTCGGGCCGGACCTCAATGGGAACCTGATACGTGGCACCACCGACGCGTCGGCTCTTAACCTCGAGAGCGGGCTTCGCGTTGGTGATGGCCTGCGTGAAGATGTTGAGGGCCGGTTGGCCCGAACGCTCCTCGCAGATTTCCAGCGCCCCGTAGAATATTTTTTCAGCCAAGGACTTCTTCCCATCGACCATGAGGTTGTTGATAAACTTCGTAACCTCGGTCGAATCATACCTTGGATCGGGGATAAGCTCCCGGGGGACTGCTTTGTTGCGACGACTCATTCTATATCCGCTACTTGGGTCTCTTGGCGCCGTACTTGGACCGGCCCTGTCGCCGATCACTGACACCCGATGCGTCCAGGGTCCCCCGGACGACATGATATCGCACCCCGGGCAAGTCCTTCACCCGGCCACCCCGGATGAGCACGATCGAGTGCTCTTGGAGGTTGTGTCCCTCACCACCGATATACGACGTCACCTCATACCCGTTCGTCAGCCGCACCCTAGCCACCTTCCGCAAAGCCGAGTTCGGCTTCTTGGGCGTGGTTGTGTACACACGGGTGCAGACCCCCCGCTTCTGGGGGTTCTTCTGTAGCGCAGGGGACTTGTTCTTCTTCTGAAGTTCGCGACGTCCCTTGCGAACGAGCTGGTTGATCGTAGGCATGTCAGCCCAAGTTGATGTCGTCAAAAAAACGCGCTTCCTAGCGCGCTCTGAAGCGCGGGATTTAGCGCGCTTTCGGTGCCGAAGACGCCGACGCGTCGGCGCATCTCCGGGAAAGACTAGGAAAGTTAAAAGAGGGTGGGGGGGGTGTCAACGGGGTCGGGCATGCTTAAAACCCACTCCAGCCGGGGGATTGCGGGGTGTGGCATAGCGACGTTCCCCGGTTAGGACGGGGCAGGTTCTTTCGGCGTCGGGAGGCGCGTCAGCCGCCGGGTTTCTTGGCCCAAGGCGCAGTGCAGGTGGTGGTTGCACGACCAGCATGCCCATGCCCCCACCCATGCCCTTTCCAGTGGTTTCGGAGCAGTCTTCCGCAAGGAGCTCTGGTGGGGAGGCAAGCGTACGGACTAGTACCAGGTCACCCAACGCTCGTACGTGCGCCACGACACGCAGGTGCTTCAAGAAATGTTCGGCCAACAGCAAAAGATGAGGCTCTTCCGACGGAAGTCCCGCCTCAAGGTCGGCTCCATCCCACAACACACCTAGGCCTTCACTCGAATCACTGCGGAACGACGTGTACGGCGTGCGCCGATGTAGGTCGAGGCTAATCGACAGACCCTCCGGCGCGTCAGAGTCCGATAATGTACATGCAGGCAGCCACCCCACCCGGTTCTCATCCCACGCGGACCACGGTTCGAATCCTACCGACTCGAGCACCTTCGCGGCCGCGGCGGCCGACGACTGAGGAATCAAGAGATCCGCATCATCGAGACTTCTCGCCCCTAGTATCGGATAGGTGCCGTTCTGCAAAAGGGCCGCACCCTTGAATAGGAGCGACGGTATGCCGGCTTCATCAAGCGCAGTGCGAGCCCGAAGCGCGGACTCGGCGACCAGCGTTGAATGCAGACCGGTCTGCAGATATCGACGTCACAGTAAATCGCTCGTCTCCGCACCCAATCCCGCCCCGGGATCGTCACACCCCGCCGCACGGGCATCGGAGTACCACAATCCGCAAAGTCGGTGAAAACAGAGGAGCTCGATCGTCCGATCCCGATCAGCCGGTCCAAAGTCCAAAGGCGCACGCCCCGCCAATACCTCGGCAACAAAATCGATCGCAGGATCCGCCTGACGCATTCACCTACACGCCCCCGCTCTCACCAACGTGGAAGATCCGGCCGAGCCTACTGCCAGCCTGCTGCAGTTCGTAACCCCTGACTGTAAAACCGAGGGGAGACACGTCGCATTCCTAGGGCGCCGGTGAAGCCGTAGAGCATAGCGTCGGCGCGGAACGGAAGGCGACGTGTCTCCCCTCGATCACTCAGTCCGCAGAAACCTCCTCCAACCCGGCAATCAGCTCCGCAGGATCCGCCAAAGGCAGGATCTCTTCCTCGTAGAACGACTGCTCGACCATGAACTCCACGTCAGAATAGCGGTGGATGCCTGTTCCGGCCGGGATGAGGTGACCGATGATGATGTTCTCCTTCAGGCCCTTCAGGTCGTCCCTGGCGCCTCGGACTGCCGCGTCCGTGAGCACTCTGGTCGTCTCTTGGAAGGAGGCCGCCGAGATGAACGACTCGGTGGTGAGGCTCGCCTTGGTGATTCCGAGCAGCAACGGCTCCGAGCGAGCCGGCTTCTTTCCCCCGGTGATCGCCTTACGGTTGACCTCGCGGAACTCGACGCGGTCGACGTTCTCACCCTCGAGTAACTGCGTCTCACCTGGATCGCTGATCTTCACCTTTTGGAGCATCTGCCGGACGATCACACCGATGTGCTTGTCGTTGATCTTCACACCCTGCAGACGGTAGACCTCCTGAATCTCGTTGAGCAGGTACTCCTGCACGGCCCGCGGGCCCCGGATCTTCAGGATGTCGTGCGGGTTGATCGGACCCTCCGATAAGCGGTCACCTGCCCGCACCCGGTCGCCCTCATGCACACGCATGTGCTTACCGACCGGAACCGGATACGCTCTCTCTTCCCCTTCGTCCGTCTCGGGCGTCACGATGACTTCGCGCTTGCCTCGCTTGATGTCGCCGAAGCGAACCGCACCGTCGATCTCTGTGATGACCGCCGGGTCCTTCGGACGCCGAGCCTCGAACAGCTCTGCGATACGCGGCAGACCACCGGTGATGTCTCTGGTCTTGTAGACCTCGCGACTGATCTTGGCCAGAGTGTCACCCGGATTCACCTTTTCGCCGTCCCGGACGGTCAACTGAGCGCCAACCGGGATGATGAATTCGCGGATCTTGTCAGCCTTCTTCGTATCCTTACGGATTTGAATGGTCGGGTGAAGCTTCTTGTTCCTATCCTCAATGATCGTCATCTGCCGACGACCCGTGGACTCGTCGAGCTCTTCACGCATGGTCTGTTCATCGACAATGTCGAGGAAGTTGACCACACCGGCTGCGTCGGCCACGATGGGCTCCGAATAGGGATCCCAGCTGAAGAGCTGGTCACCGGACTCGATGACCTGTCCCTCTTCAGCGGCCAATGTTGCACCGTACGGTACGCTTAGGCGGCTCCGAACCTGACCTTCCGTAGTCTTGAGCACGATCTGCCCCTCGCGAGAGGTGACGATCAGTTCATCGTCCGGCGTCAGAACCGTGGTAACACGCTCTAGAGACGCGATACCGTTGATCTTGGATCGACGCTGCGTCTGCGCCGCGATACGAGCCGCCGTGCCTCCGATGTGGAACGTACGCAGCGTTAGCTGTGTGCCGGGCTCACCGATCGACTGAGCAGCCAGAATCCCGACCGCTTCCCCGATATCGACGAGCTTCATGGTGGCCAGGTTGCGGCCATAACACATATGGCACAGCCCCCTCTTGGACTCACACGTCAGCACCGACCGGATCTTCACCAACTGAATTCCAGCGGCTTCGATCGCATCAGCGGTCTCTTCTCCGATCAGCTGGCCGGCCGAAACCAGCAGCTCACCGTCGATCGGATCGTAGACGTCCTCGAGAGCGACGTTGCCCGCGATGCGGTCCATGAGCGGCTCAATGATGTCCTCACCCTCCTTGAGGGCGGTCATATCCAAGCCCAGAATGGTGCCGCAGTCCTCCTGCGTAATGGTCACATCCTGAGCGACGTCGACGAGGCGGCGCGTGAGGTAACCCGCGTCGGCCGTCTTCAGCGCCGTATCGGCTAGACCCTTCCGCGCGCCGTGCGTGGAGATGAAGTACTCCACAACTGTCAGTCCTTCGCGGAAGTTCGCCTTGATCGGACTCTCGATGATCTCGCCGATTCCACCGGTAAGCTTCTTCTGAGGCTTCGCCATGAGACCACGCATTCCAGCGAGCTGTCTCATCTGGTCGCGGTTACCTCTCGCGCCCGAAGTCATCATCATGTATACGGGATTGAAGCCCTCTTGTGAGCGCTCTAGGCGCCGCACCATGGCGTCGGCCACGTCGTTGTTGGCGTGAGTCCAGGTGTCGATGACCTTGTTGTAGCGCTCACCGTTAGAGATGTAACCGCTGTGGTAGGCCTTCTGGAAACGCGTCACCTGCTCACTGGCTTCTTGCAGAATCTCGAGCTTCTCCTCTGGAACTTCGAGGTCGGAGATTCCAACGCTGACACCACCCATCGTGGCATAACGGAAGCCGAAGTCCTTGAGGTGGTCCAAGAATGCAGTGGTACGACTCAGTCCCGCCGTCGTAAAGCACTCGAAGATGAGGTCACCGAGTTCCTTCTTACCGAACGTCTGATTGAAGAAGCCGAGCTCTTCCGGAATGATGGAGTTGAACAACACCCGTCCCGCCGTGCTGCGAAGCCAGCTTCCGTCCCTGTCTCCCTCCTCCGCACCGTGCTTCGGCACCCAGTACCAGCAGGGGCTGTTGAACTCGAGCCAACGGCTCTCAAGTCCCATCTCCACTTCGCCGAACGTGGAGAACCGCGGCGCATCGGCATAGATCTTATTGAGCTTTTCATCAGCCTCCGTCCGGGCATTCTTCGGCGCCTTGTTGTTATAGGCGACCTCCTCGAGATCTGAAATTTCAAGCGCCGACTTGGTCAGGTAATACCCACCGATGACCATGTCCTGCGACGGAGCAGCGACGGGTCGGCCGTTGGACGGAAGCAGGATGTTGTTACTCGACAGCATCAGAACGCGGGCCTCGAGCTGTGCCTCGAACGACAAAGGCACGTGCACTGCCATCTGGTCACCGTCGAAGTCGGCGTTGAACGCCGCACACACGAGCGGGTGAATCCGGATGGCCTTTCCTTCGACCAATACAGGCTCAAACGCCTGAATTCCCAGCCGATGGAGTGTCGGCGCTCGGTTCAGCAGTACCGGGTGGTCCTTAATGATGTCCTCGAGAACCTCGTAGACCTTGGGTTCGTCACGTTCGACGATCTTCTTGGCTCTCTTTACCGTCTCGGCCTCGCCGCGTTTTTCGAGTTCATGGATGATGAACGGCTTGAACAGTTCGACAGCCATAGCCTTCGGCAAGCCACACTGGTGCAGCTTCAGCTCGGGACCGACGACGATGACCGAACGGCCAGAGTAGTCGACCCGCTTACCGAGCAGATTCTGACGGAAGCGTCCCTGCTTGCCCTTGAGCATGTCCGACAACGACTTGAGAGGTCGCTTTCCTCGACCCCGGATCGCCTTCGAGCGGCGTCCGTTGTCGAACAAGGCGTCGACAGCTTCCTGGAGCATGCGCTTCTCGTTGCGGAGGATGACCTCCGGCGCACGCATGTCGATGAGCTTCTTGAGTCGGTTGTTCCGGTTGATGACCCGACGGTACAGGTCGTTCAGGTCAGAGGTCGCGAACCGGCCACCGTCCAACGGCACCAACGGCCGGAGGTCGGGCGGAATCACCGGCACAACGTCCATGATCATCCACTCGGGGCGGTTACGCGTGTCCGCGCTGTCACCCGAGTGGCGCAGAGCGTCCACGACCTTGAGCCTCTTCAGCTTTTTCTTCTTGCGGTGCTGCGAAGTCTCCGTCGCGATCTCGATACGCAGCCAGTTGGCCAAGCGATCAAGTCCCTTACCGTCCGAGTTGCGGTCGTTGATGCGACGCGCCGGGCTGTCGAGCATCTTGAGGAGCGTGCGAACCGCCTCCGCTCCGATCTCGGCCTTGAAGCGTTCGTCCCCCTTGTCTCGGGACTTCACGCGCAGATCGTAGTACTCGTCCTCGTCGAGGAGATCGAGAAACTCGACTTCCTGCTTTCCGGGGTGGATCACTACATACGACGCGTAGTAGATCACCTTCTCGAGATCCCGCAACGTCATCCCGACCAGATATCCCAACTGGCTGGGGAGAGTCTTGAAGAACCAGATGTGACAGATCGGCACCGCCAACTCAATGTGGCCCATGCGCTCACGCCGAACCTTAGAGAGCGTGACCTCAACTCCACAACGATCGCAGACATGTCCGCGGAACCGGATCCGCTTGAACTTTCCGCAGTGACACTCCCAGTCCTTGACAGGTCCGAAAATGCGTTCGCAGAACAGCCCATCGCGCTCCGGCTTGAACGACCGGTAGTTGATGGTCTCGGGCTTGGTGACTTCACCAAAGGACCAGGACCGAATCTCCTCCGGAGAGGCAATCCTGATCTGTATGAAGTCGAAATCGGCGGAGCGCTGCTCCCTGGATTTCGGGAAGTCGATCATCGTCTATTCCTCCCGTCCGAGAGTTACGCTCAGGCCAAGGGCCTGAAGCTCTTTAACAAGCACGTTGAATGACTCCGGAATGCCTGGTTGCGGCAAGTTGTCTCCCTTGACGATGGCCTCGTAGACCTTCGAACGTCCCGACACGTCGTCGGATTTCACCGTGAGGATTTCCTGGAGCGTGTGTGCGGCTCCATACGCCTCGAGCGCCCAAACCTCCATCTCCCCGAACCGCTGCCCACCGAACTGCGCCTTACCGGCCAGGGGCTGCTGAGTAACGAGGGAGTAGGGTCCGATGCTCCGAGCGTGGATCTTGTCGTCCACCAGATGGCTGAGCTTCAGCATGTAGATCATGCCGACGGTCACCGGGAAATCGAACTGCCTCCCGCTGCGGCCATCCCTCAGATAGACCTTACCGTTGGGCAGAATGCTGGCAGAGTTCATGATCTCACGAGAAGCCGCATCCAGGCCCTCGTCGAGCTTCCGCTTTCGGTTCAAGCGCGCGATAGCGGGGAACTCTTCCGAGAACGTCCCGTCCCTACGCTCGGACAACTCCTTGCCCGCCTTGACCAGATAATCCTTCAATCCATCGAAGAACACGGCCTGTGACTTCGAGAGCTTGAGCCCAAGATAGGCGTCCAATGTCCGCCCGATACCGCTCTTGGACGGCTCCAGACCGTTCCCGTTGGTGGCACCGACCTCTTTCGGGGGCAGTGCCTTTGCCAACTCAATCAGCCCGATGGTGGACTCCGCGTCGAGCGGCGGCATCTCGGCCTTCACGTCGAGGCATTGGTGAGCCCAACGAAGCGCGGCCAATTTGAGCAGAAGGCCGACTTCATCCTCCGAAGCTCCCTGGAATACCGGCGTCTTGGCCTCGAATCCGAGGACATGGGCTGCCCAGCCCAAGTGCGTCTCGAGGACCTGCCCCACGTTCATTCGGGACGGTACACCCAAGGGGTTGAGGACGATCTCGACGGGTGTTCCGTCCGGAAGGAATGGCATGTCCTCCTCGGGGGCGATCCGCGCGATGATGCCCTTATTTCCGTGCCTTCCAGCCATCTTGTCGCCCACGGAAATTTTCCGTTTTTCGGCGATGTACACCTTGGCCAACTGCACCACACCGGGCGGTAGCTCGTCGGGTTGGAAGACCTTGTCGATCTGTTCTTCGGTCTTCCCCTTCACCCGCTCGATGCGCCCTTGCGACTCGTCGACCACACGACGAACGTGCTCACTGACGTCCTTGTTCTTCACTTTCAGCGTACTGAGGTCGAGCCTGTTGAAGCGCAGCTCCTCTAGGACCTTCTTGGTAAGCTTGGTCCCTTCCTCAAAGTGCGGATCGACCGTTCCCCTCTTAAGGGCCAAAGCCACCGTCTGCAGGCGAAGAACCTCACGTAGTTCCTCGTCGCGAGCCGCGCTGATACGGGCGATCTCTCCCCTCTCGTGATGCCGGAGCTCACCGATGCGTGCTCCGTGCTCTTTCTCGAGCAGCGGATCGTCAATACGGCGCGAAAAGATCTTCACGTCGATGACGGTGCCGCTCATGCCCGGAGGAACACGTAGGGACGAGTCCTTCACGTCCTTGGCCTTCTCACCGAAAATGGCGGTCAGCAGTTTCTCTTCAGGCGAGAGCTCTGTCTCACCCTTCGGCGTGATCTTGCCCACCAGGATGTCGCCACTGGTCAGGCGCGCACCGGCACGGACGATCCCACGCTCGTCGAGGTCCACAAGGCTCTCTTCAGCCACATTGGGAATCTCACGGGTGATCTCTTCCATTCCGCGCTTGGTGTCCCGTACGTGGAGCTCGAGTTCCTGAATGTGGATCGACGTGAAGACGTCTTCCTTCACCAGCTTTTCACTGATGACGATCGCGTCTTCGTAGTTGTACCCGTACCAGGGCATGAATGCGACGACCACGTTACGGCCGAGCGCTAATTCCCCGTTATCGGTAGACGGACCGTCCGCGATGATGTCGCCGGGCTGAATCTCCTGGCGGTCCTCGACCAGCGGTCGCTGGTTGATCGCCGTGTCCTGATTAGTCCGCCAGAACTTCTTGAGGCGGTAGCGATCGTACTGGGCCAACTTGGCCAGAGGCTGATCGGTCTTGCCCGGAATCACCGAACCGGTGTCGATCACGATCTCGTCAGCCGTCACGTGGACGACGCGTCCCCCACGGCGAGCCGTGATGACCGCGCCGGAGTCGCGGGCCACCTTGAACTCGAGGCCCGTACCCACTAGGGGTGCGTCCGTGTAGAGGAGAGGCACCGCCTGCCGCTGCATGTTCGAACCCATGAGAGCACGGTTGGCGTCGTCGTGCTCAAGGAACGGGATGAGCGCCGCCGCGACCGACACTAGCTGGTCGGGTGCAACGTCCATGTAGTCGATGTCCTTCGGCGTCAGCAACGGGAAGTCCCCTCGCTCACGGCAAAGAACGAACTCATTGACGAATTTCCCCTTATCGTCCAACGGCGCATTGGCCTGGGCAATACGGGCCGTTTCCTCTTCATTGGCCGAAAGCCACTCGATATCGGTCGTGACCTTGTTCTTCACCACCTTGCGATACGGCGTCTCGACGAACCCGAGTTCGTTGATCCGGCTGTACGTGGTGAGAGACGTAATCAGTCCGATGTTGGGACCTTCAGGGGTCTCGATGGGACACATGCGGCCATAGTGGGAGTAGTGCACGTCCCGAACCTCAAACCCAGCGCGTTCCCGAGTCAGGCCGCCAGGTCCTAGGGCGGATAGCCGCCGCTTGTGCGTCATCTCGGCCAGTGGGTTCGTCTGATCCATGAACTGGCTGAGCTGCGACGAACCGAAGAACGCCTGGATGACCGCGGACACAGTCCGAGCGTTCACTAGGTCGTCGATGTTGACCTTTTCGGGGTCCGTGTTGATGGACATACGCTCTTTGACGAGCCGTGCCATCCGGGACAGCCCTACCGAGAACTGATTCGCGATCAGCTCGCCTACGGTCCGGACCCGTCGGTTTCCGAGATGGTCGATGTCATCCGTGCTTCCGCGACCCTCACTCAACTCGATGAGGTACCGGAGAATCTCGATGAAGTCCTCTTTGTTGAGCACCGTCTCGTGACTAGGTGCATCCAACCCGAGGCGCTTGTTGATCTTGTAGCGTCCCACCCGACCGAGGTCGTAGCGCTTGGGGTTGAAGAACACTCGCTCCAAGGCTTGGCGAGCGGTCTCTATGTTCGGCGCATCGCCGGGCCTCAGCAGCGAGTAGATCGCGTTGAGTGCCTCTCCTTCGCTTTCCGTAGGATCCTTGCGAAGCGTGTTCCTGATGATCGGGCTTTCACCACGGCCAGTGTCTTGCTCGCTGGCATAGATGGTGACCTTCTTACGGCCAGTTCTCTCGAGGAGTTCAGCCACCTCTTCGTCAACTTCAGTGGACTCCTCAATCAACACCTCACCGGTCTCTTTGTCGATGATCTCTTCGGCGATGACCGAACCCAGAATTTCCTTGGCTCCCTGCTTATCGAGCGCGCGGGGATTCACCTTCTTCGTCGTGAAGAAGATCTTATACACGTCCGCATTCGTCCCATATCCGAAGGCCCTAAGCAGGGCCGTCGCGGGGAACTTCTTCTTCTTGTCGATGTGGACGTAGCAGATGTCGTTGATGTCGATGGTGAACTCGACCCAGGAACCCCGGAACGGGATAATCCGGGCGCTGTGAAGCTTCGACCCGTTCGAGTGAATGTTCTCCTCGAACACCACACCCGGAGACCGATGCAACTGGCTCACCACTACGCGCTCGGCACCGTTGATAATGAAGGTGCCCAAATCGGTTAGAAGCGGGAGGTCACCGAGATAGACGTCCTTCTCGATGATGTCGCCGGGGCGTTTCTCGCCGCCGTCCTCGAGCTCTTCCCAAACGATCAGACGCAGCTTCGCCTTGAGGGGCGCAGCGTACGTCATGTCGCGCTCGATACATTCCTCGACCGAATACTTGGGCTCACCCAGAGAAGCCGCCACGTACTCGAGCGTGAAATTCTCGTTCACGTCGGAGATGGGGAAGATTTCTGCAAAGACTCGGTCCAAGCCGAAATCCCACTGTTCCTTCGGATCAACGTCCTGCTCCACGAGCTTCTCGAAAGAGCGGAGCTGGACATCCAACAGATTGGGCATCGGCATGATACGCTTGAGCTTCGCAAAGCTCACTACCGCACGATCATCTTTCCTAGTATCCAAGGGTTTCCCCCTTTGCCGGCGCAAGTCCCGAGTTAAAACCCGAGGGGAGGCCGAACGATATGTTCAACGACAGAAACGACCGAACCCTGGAGACGTGTGCATATCTCTCCAGGGGCCGACGCGAGTGGGCCCTGTAAGGATGAGTTCCTAGGTCGGATCTCATCGGACGTCTCTCGGCAAAGCCGAGGTTCTTAGCCGAGCCGAGAGTTGACGTCACAGGTATGGCCTACTTGAGGGCTACCGTAGCGCCCTGCTCCTCCAGCTTGGCCTTGATCTGCTCCGCCTCATCCTTCGTGACGGCCTCCTTGACGGTGCTCGGGGCTCCGTCGACGACCTCCTTGGCTTCCTTGAGGCCCAGACTGGTGACTTCGCGCACCACCTTGATGACCTGGATTTTCTTGTCGCCAATGCCTTCGAGAACGACATCGAACTCGTCCTTCTCCTCGGCAACCTCATCAGCGGCAGCGGCTCCGCCTGCGACGGCCACGGGGGCCGCCACGGCGGTGACGTTGAACTTGTCCTTGAACGCGTCGACGAACTCCGACAGCTCGAGAACGGTCATGCTGCCGATGGTTTCGAGAAGCTCTTCTTGATTCGTAGCCATGATCGTGGCTCTCTCCTAGTTCGCCCTTGATCTGTCAGGGCTGGGTGTGAATTCCCGATTGTTACCTGATATGCCAGGAGGCTATTCCCCCTCGGCCTCCTTCTGCTGCTTGTAAGCGTCCAAGAGACCAGACATCTCCTGAAGCTTGCTTTCCAGGGCACTCGCCAGCATGGCCATCGGTGCCTCGAGGGCTCCGGCCAGCTCAGCCAACAGCTGCTCCCTGGGAGGCAGCTTGGCCAGGCGCTGGATCTCGCCGGCCGAAACCACCTTTTTGTCGAGGACGCCGAGTTTGAACACCGGCTTGTCGTCGTGCTCCTTGGCAAAGTCACTGATGATCTTTGCGGGCTCGACAACTCCCTCGTAGCCAAGCACGACCCCGGTGGGGCCGAGCAGGGCTTCAGAAATATCCGGCAGGTCGAGCTCTTCCAACGCGAGCTTGACTAGGCGGTTCTTGACCACCAAGTACTCTGCGCCGGAATCCTTGAGTTTCTGCCGAAGGCTCGTCATGGACTTCACGTCGAGTCCGGTGAAATCCGTGAGATAGATCACCGGGGCCTGACCGACCTTATCGCGGAAATCCGCGACGAAGGATTCTTTTTCAGTGCGGTTCATTTAGGGCTCCGGCGGAACACGTTCGGATCGACTGCCACGCCAGGTCCCATCGTGCTCGAAACCGTCACGCTCTTTACGTACATGCCCTTCGACGCGGACGGCTTGGCTCGCATGATGGAATCCATGATGGCACCGAGATTGTCATGCAGCTTTTCGTGGTCGAACGAAACGCGTCCGATAGGACAGTGCACGTTCCCGGTCTTGTCTACGCGATACTCGATCTTTCCGCCCTTGATCTCATTGACCGCGCGACCGACATCGAACGTTACCGTACCACCCTTGGGGGTCGGCATCAGTCCGCGGGGTCCCAGAATGCGACCGAGCGGACCCACCTTACCCATCAGGTCCGGGGTCACGACACACACGTCGAAGTCCAGCCAGCCCTGCTGAATCTTGTCGACGTATTCGGTGCCCACATAGTCTGCACCGGCTTCAGTGGCCTCGGTCTCCTTCTCTCCCTGCGCAATTACCAGCACCCGCACCGTTTTGCCCGTTCCGTGCGGCAGTACTACGGTGCCTCGAACGATCTGATCGGCCTTACGGGGATCAACGTTCAGGCAGGTTGCGACCTCCACGGTCTCGTCGAAATTGGCCGAAGCGAGATCCTTAACCATCTGGACGGCTTCGTCGGGCTTAAATTGGACGCCTGCAGGCACTTTGGCCCTGGCGTCACGGAATCTCTTACCGTGTCTTGGCATAGCTCTGAACCGGCTCGTTCATCCTCCCACCGGTGGCGGCTCGCACCAGGTGGTCAACGGACTTGGGCTTAACTAGCCTTTGACTTCAATTCCCATGGAGCGGGCGGTACCAGCCAGCATCTTGACCGCGGAATCCATGTCCTGTGTGTTCAAATCGACCATCTTGGTCTCAGCGATTTCTTCGAGCTGCTTCCGGCTGACCTTGCCCACCTTTTCGCGGTTGGGCTCACCCGATGCCTTCTGCAGGCCCGCTGCCTTCTTGATGAGGAAGGACGCAGGCGGAGTCTTGGTGATGAAGGTGAAGGACCGGTCCGCGTAGACCGTGATCTCCACCGGAATCGTCACCCCGGGCTGCTGCTGAGTCTTGGAGTTAAACTGCTTACAGAACTCCATGATGTTCACGCCGTGCTGGCCCAAAGCAGGACCCACCGGAGGCGCAGGGTTCGCCTGGCCTCCCGAGACGTGAAGCTTGATGTGACCGATGACCTTCTTTGCCATTTTCTATTCCCGAGACGTTTGCCGAAGGGCCTCTTAAAAGCCCCTCAACTGCGTGTAGTCCAACTCGACCGAGGTCGGCCGTCCGAAGAGCGACACCTCGACCTTGACCTTACCCTTTTCGGGGTAGACTTCCTGAATGGTACCAGAAAAGTCACTGAACGGACCCTGCGTGATCTCTACGACCTGTCCGATGTGGAACGGGATCTCCTCCTGCGTCCCATCGTCTTCTTTCTCTATTTCGATGCCGAGAATCTTGTTGATCTCCTCCTCGTGCAGAGGCTGGGGAGATTTCCCTGCACCCACGAACTTGATGACACCCTGGATGTTGTTGATCGTGTGCATGGTTCTCTCATTGAGATCCATGCTCACTAGCACGTATCCGGGATACAGTCTCTTTGTGACCGTGACCCGTTTTCCGTTGCGAATCTCGACCACGTCCTGAGTCGGCACGACTACGTCGCGAATTTCCTTGGTCCCCGATGCAGCCTCTTCTTCTTCGATACGACGCTGGATCAGCTTCTGGACCTTGTTCTCATGCCCTGAGTAGGTCTGGACCGCGTACCACTTCGAGTCGGTCATAATCACGTCCGCGTCACTCAAGCTCCGAACAGGCCCATGATGAAGCCGATCACCGACCGCGAAGCCACGTCCATGATCCAGATGATGCCCGAGATCAGGATCACAAAAGCGATCACCACGAGCGTAGAACTTCTAAGCTGATCGCGGTCGGGCCAAGTGACCTTGCCCAACTCATCCCAGCACTCTTCCACGAAGTCGCGGGTAGCCGAAAATTTTTCGCCGATAACCATATGCTACTTGGTCTCTTTATGCGCCGTGTGCGTCTTGCACCGGGGGCAATACTTCCGCTGCTCCACCCGTTCCGGATGGAGCCGCTTGTTCTTCATCGTGTGGTAGTTCCGCTCCTCGCAGTCCGTACAAGCGAGGATGATCTTATCTCTAGCCATTCTTCTCTATCTTCCCGGCCAAGCCCGCGCGACCGTCCGGCATCGTGCCGGAGCCGCCATGTCCGAAGGATTCGGTTTTGAAGTCGCCGCAGCGAGGGTCTGCCGCGAAGCGGCAGCAGCGTTAGCTCCGAGTCGCGGCGACTTCAAAATTGAATCCTACCTACTCAATGATCTCAGTAACGACGCCTGAGCCAACCGTACGTCCGCCTTCGCGGATCGCGAACCGGAGCTGCTCGTCCATGGCGATCGGCGTAATCAACTCCACTTCCATCTGCACGTTGTCGCCCGGCATCACCATTTCCACTCCCTCTGGGAGATTCGCGGCACCCGTCACATCCGTCGTGCGGAAATAGAACTGAGGACGGTATCCGTCGAAGAACGGCGTGTGCCTTCCGCCCTCTTCCTTCGTCAGAACGTAGACCTCGCCTTTGAACTTCGTGTGCGGCGTGATCGAGCCAGATTTCGCCAATACCTGGCCGCGCTGGATCTCGTCCTTGTCCACTCCACGAAGCAGCAGTCCCGCGTTGTCTCCGGCCCGGCCCTCGTCCAACAGCTTCCGGAACATCTCTACTCCGGTCACCACCGTCTTCCGGTCCGCGCCCATTCCTACCAACTCCACTTCCTCACCCTGCTTCACGATCCCGCGCTCGATACGGCCCGTCGCTACCGTCCCGCGACCCGTGATTGAGAACACGTCCTCGACAGGCATCAGGAACGGCTTGTCCACGTCGCGCTCGGGCTGCGGAATGTAACTGTCGATCGCGTCCATCAGCTCCCCGATGCACGCCACCGCGTCTCCCTCGCCGTTCGCTTCCATCGCCTTCAGTGCGCTACCGTGCACCACCGGCGTGTCGTCGCCCGGGAATCCGTACTCCGAGAGCAGCTCGCGTACCTCAAGCTCCACCAACTCAAGCAGCTCCTCATCGTCTACCATGTCCACCTTGTTCAGGAAGACCACGACGTACGGTACGTTCACCTGACGGGCCAGCAGAATGTGCTCGCGCGTCTGAGGCATCGGGCCGTCCGCTGCGCTCACCACGAGAATCGCGCCGTCCATCTGCGCCGCTCCCGTGATCATGTTCTTCACGTAGTCCGCGTGTCCCGGGCAGTCCACGTGCGCGTAGTGACGGTTCGCCGTCTCGTACTCCACGTGGGCCGTCGCGATCGTTATACCGCGCTCCCGCTCTTCCGGTGCCTTGTCGATGTTCTCGAACGCCACCACGTCCCCGCCGAACTGCGCAGCCTGGGTCGCCGTGATCGCCGCCGTCAGCGTCGTCTTGCCGTGATCCACGTGTCCAATCGTTCCCACGTTCACGTGAGGCTTACTACGCTCGAATTTCTCCTTGCCCATTATTCTTCCTCGTTGGGTTGGATCTTTTCTTTAGTTGTGTCCTTCGCAACACCACAGAGCTCCGACCGGGATTTGAACCCGGGACCTCCTCCTTACCAAGGAGGCGCTCTACCACTGAGCTATCGGAGCGCGACACCTACACCATCTCGCCTCGCACCCCTTTCGCCTTTTTCCAATTCAGAGCGGGAGACGGGACTCGAACCCGCGACCCTCAGCTTGGAAGGCTGATGCTCTAGCCAACTGAGCTACTCCCGCAAAGCAAATCACCATGGGACCTAAGTGGTGGGGGTAGGATTCGAACCTACGAAGGCTAAGCCAGCAGATTTACAGTCTGCCCCGTTTGACCGCTTCGGTACCCCACCAGATACCGATCCGGGGCCTCTACCCCGCGACCTAATTGCCCCCGGAACAAAGCAAGCCTCCGACACAGGCGGCCCTTTCCAAGTGAGCTTGACAAGCTAACGACTCGCGAAAAGGTCATCAAGCCCCGGAAACGCCCGACTTTGGCCTACGGTGCACACTCTTTACCGGACTCCCCGCAGGGGTGCCGGCCAGACTCTGCCGAGTCTAGCCGCTAAACGTCTCGAGTGGCGGTCCGAGATTGCGATCGAGGAGCGCTTGCTGATCGGGGTCGCGGCCCATGAAGTCTTGGAACAGCACCTCGGGATCGTCGCTGTCACCCCTTGTCAAAATGGAGTCCAGATACGCCCTGCCGACTTCCCTGCTGAAAATCCCCGATTCCCGGAAGCGCCCGAAGGCGTCGGCCTCAAGCACCTCCGACCAGAGATAGGAGTAATAGGCCGCCGCATATCCGCCTGAAAAAATGTGGGTGAAAGAGGCGGTCGTGTGGGCCCTGGCGAAGGCCGGGCACGGCACATAATCGCCCAACAACATCTCGATGTGGTGCAGGACGTCCGTTTCTGTCGACAGCGTGTCGTCGCTATGCAAACGCAGATCTAGAAACCCGAACGACAATTGTCGCATCTGCCGCCAACCACCCATAAAGCGACGCGCGCGGCTCATTCGCTGGTACAGTTCGTCAGGGAGAGGTTCACCCGTCTCGAAATGTCCGGAGAACAAGGGCAGCGCTTCCGCCTCCCAGGTCCAGTTCTCCATAATCTGCGAAGGGAGCTCCACAAAATCCCAGGCGACGTTGATTCCAGCCATCGGAGCGATAGGCACCCGCGACGTGAGGTGGTGGAGAAGGTGTCCGAACTCGTGGAAGATCGTCTCGACTTCTCTATGCGTGAGGAGCGACGGCGTCTCTCCCTTGGGCGGAGTCAGGTTGCCGGCAATGATCCCGAGGTGAGGCACGAATCCTTCGGCCGTGGGCCCTCCTGTGGACAAATCGTTCATCCAAGCCCCGTGTCGCTTCTCACGGCGCGGGTGCCAATCGGCATAGAAGGACCCGAGATGCGTTCCGTCGGCTTCCTCCAACAGATCGTAGAACAAGACATCAGGATGCCAGACTTCCGCTATCTTCCGTCGTTGAACGACGAGCCCGAATACCCGCCTCGCAACCTCGAACAAGCCGTCCATCACGCGATTGAGCGGGAAATACGGCCGTATGGCCTCATCGTCGATGTCGTACCGAGCACGGCGGAGATCTTCGCTTACATAGGCTGCGTCCCATGGGTAGAGGTCGTCGAGGCCGAGCGTCCTTGCGTGCGCCCGCAGTTCTTTCATGTCCCGAGACCAGTATGGACGCGTCCTTTCGGTCAGTTCTTGCACGAACTCGAAAGCGGCTCCGCCCGTCTTCGCCATGTGATCCTCCAGGCGAAAGTCTGGAAAGTCCGAGTAGCCGAGGACCGTGGCCAGGTCACGGCGTAGCTCTAGAAGACGGCGGATGATCTCCACATTAGAAAACTCACCGTCCTTACACCGGGCCACATAAGCGTCGAACAGTTCCTTCCGAAGGCTCTGGTCCACCGCGTACTTCACCATCGGCTCGAACGAGGGATAGTCCAGCGTGAGGAGCCAGCCCTCCTCTCCTGCCTCTGCCGCCTTTCTGCGGGCCTGTTCCTTATCGGCAGCCGGAACCCCGTCTAGGCGGGCCTCGTCAGTGACCACCAGAGAATACGCGTTGGTAGCATCTAGGACGTTCTCGGAGAATCTCCGCTCTAGCTGCGCGATCTCGAGTCGGATGGCACTGAGTCTGTCCTTTCCTTCAGGAGGGAGCTCGGCCCCCGCCCTCCGAAAGTCTCGGAGCACTGTCTCCAAGTGACGCGACTCGATTCCGGCTAACCCAGCCGCCTCGTCGGTCTCCGCCAACGCCTCGAGTCGGTTCCATAGGGGCTCGTTGAGAGTGATGCGGGTCCAAAACTCCGTAATCTCCGGAAGTATCTCATTGAAAGCCGCCCTGAGATCCGCCGTTTCCGCCACCGATAGCAGGTGAGTCACCGGCCCGATTCGGGTCTTGACGCGTTCCATCACGTCATCAAGGCATATGATCGTGTCGGCGTACGTGGGAGGAACAGAACCCGCACACAGCTCATCGATGGAGGTACGGGCCTCGCCAAGGATCTGCCTGACGCCCGGTACCACGTGAGACGCCTCGATACGGTCGAACGCAATACGCTCGAGGTCCAAGAGAAGGGGATTGGTTTCTACAGGCATGGTGCCAGTGCTAACGGGAGCTGGCGTCTGGATTTGTTACAATCCCGGCGAGTCGACGCGCCGGACTCGGAACGGCAAGCTGCGGCGAAGGTGAACCTGGCGCCACCCCCCCCTTCGGCGCGAGAAACGCCGATAGGTCCGCTTTTCGGGCCAATCTGGATCTGCAGGAGGGGTCCGCTAGTTGCTCGATTCGGGGGGGCTGCCTATCGAAAGTAGACCCCCGCTCCAAGTAGAAATCTATGGGTGAGGCTGTACTCATCATCAGAAGTCAGCAAGCCAAGCCACCATCCACCCACTTGGTCTCTAGCGAAGATGGTCACGCCCCAAGATGCAGTCACCGGGAATTGGGCCTCCACGCCCAGCATTACTATTTCCTCCCCATTCGCACTGCTCGTAAATTTCAGATCAGTTTCATTGACATCATCCTCAACGAAGACACCGGCACCCAGGGCTATGCCAATCGTTGCTCCATCCCCACCCGTCATCAGCCGGAGGCCGACACCCGCTGACGCGAAGTTGCGATGGAGGTCATCCGAGGCTACCGGAAAATCCGTTCTCGCCAAATTCAGAAACAACCCATAGCTGACGGATCCTCCCGGCGACAGAACGGCTCCGAGCGAGACACCAGGACCGATCTCGGTACCGTGAGTGAACTCAGAATCTAGAAAGGCCATGGGGGAAACGGACCACTCGAAAGATTGTGCGGAACATATGAACGGAGTAACGGCGGTCATCACCACAATCCAAGGGATCCTCTTCACGACACTCCCATCATATCTCTGGCACTTCCGGGTTCGCCTCATGCCCTAATGCTGCTCCGCCCCACTCAGGCCCGCAACTCAGGACGCGCAGAACACTGCTGGATAGCTAGGTGTGGCTGGGTGCTACGGAGGGGCCCCTTGTTGGACGCTCAATGGGAATACCTGAGCCCGGTCCTCAAGCTCGTATCCAGTGCGCTGATCCCGTCGGGTGGTCCTCCGTCGTAGCGAAGATAGAACGATACCGTGAGGTCCAACTTATCCGTCACGGAGGACGCGATTCGAAGGTTCGCGAGCGTCCGGATGTCGTCCCAATCGCGGACGGCGGGCTGTAGATAAGTCGTAGACGTGATCACTAGGTTCTCGTTCGGTACCAAACGCAGGGTGAGAAAGTAGCTCCCCCGGATGCTGGTGGTGCGATCATCGTGCATCGCGGTCTCGGGGAGGTCCAGTCGCTCGTGTTCCAACATGAGAGCGGCGCCCATACCAAACTGCCCCCATGCTCCGCTGGCGAAGGAGACCCGCACTCCGCCCCCGGTGACCATTCTGAAGTCGAGGAGTTGAGGCCGGTCGTAGTTCAATTGCCCCCACCACTCCGGTGAGACGAGGTCGTTGTAATGGTGGGTCTGGCGATAGTGTAACAGACCGGACGATGCGAAGCGGCTCCCACCGAGAAAACCGAGTCCCCCGTTTCCTACCACGAGCCGCGTTACCGATTCCGTTACCCTGTAGAGGCGTCCGTTGAGACCGATCTGGACCAAGTCC
>Ga0209402_10001883_pt1 | contig 22032 bp, 22 predicted proteins | sample ArcticOcean_MG_C_3_FD_187437 | JGI IMG/M metagenome (GOLD analysis project Ga0209402, IMG submission 187437) | Marine microbial communities from western Arctic Ocean - ArcticOcean_MG_CB8_126 (SPAdes) (version 2) | ecosystem: Environmental > Aquatic > Marine > Oceanic | place: Arctic Ocean... | reverse complement strand
AGCCCGATACGCCGTCAAAATCAGCACCGTGGCCGGGATCATCAACTTCGCCGCCGGGTTTTAACCAGCAGACCTAAAAGGGAAGTTGTGTCCCGGAAATCAGGACCCTACTTTTGCAACAGGTCTAATGTGAAAAGCTACAATCTCTCCGGTCTCAATATTCTTATCTTAGAAGGCAGCGATTTGATCTCGGAATTGCTGGACACCGTGTGCCTGACATTCGGCATCCCGATCCGGCGCATGGCGGACGATCCCAAATGGGCATTCGATATCCTGGCCGCGAAGCCGGTGGATATCGTTATCACCGATTGGGCTCCGGGGCTGGACGGTATTCAGTTCATGGAACGAATTCGGCGCGAACCCCTAAACCCGGACCCGTATGTTCCGATTATCGTCTGTTCGGGCTACAACGATATGAACCGGGTGCTCACCGCGCGGGATGCCGGCATGAACGAATATCTGGTGAAGCCGTTCAACGCCAAATCCATCTACGCCCGTTTTGTAGCGGTGATAGAAAACCAGCGTTCGTTCGTGCTTTCGGCCAATTTCAACGGCCCCGACCGAAGGCGGCGAGGCGATGCAAACCGCGCAGCCCCGGACCGCCGCCGCGTGGCGCGCATCGAGGTAGCGGCGGTGGGCGCCTAATGCCTAGCCGATCCCGGCCAGCCAACCGGCCAGCGCGGCCCCGATATCGTCCGGCTGATCCTCCTGCGGGTGATGCAGGCCGGTAACAACGGCTTCGGTCTGGTTCGGCCAGGAGCGGATAATGTCCAAATCGCGCTCGAATATGATCTGGCCGGGATCGCAGCGGATGAACAATTTCGGGATCGATTGCCCTTCCATCCAGGCGGCGTTCTCATCGACCATTTTGGCGACCGCTTCGGGCCTGCCCTCCACCGGGATTTGACGCACCCAGGAAAGCGTCGCCCGCCGCGCCTCGCCGGGCTCCACATAGGGGCGGCGCATTTCGGTCATGGTGGCCTCGTCTATGTCGCGCATGACGCCGCCGGTGAAGACTTTTTCGACGAAAAAATTATCCTCCAGCACCAGCTTTTCGCCCGCATCGCCGCGGAGGGTTTGTAAGAGCTTGCCGATGGCGGGCGGGTATTCGTCCCAGGAAGGGTGGTTGCAGACGACGATCTCGGAATGGGCCAGACCCTTGACCTTGCCGGGATTGCGCCGCGCCCAGCTCAGCCCCATCGGCCCGCCCCAATCGTGCATGACAAACGTGACGTTGTCGGTGACGCCGAGGGCTTTGAGCGCGCCATCAATGAAGTCCTGATGCTGGCCGAGGGAATAAGAAGCGGGGCCGGACGGCGACAGCTTGTCGGAATCCCCCTGGCCGATATTGTCGATGGCGAGCAGCCGCCCCAAACCTTCCACATGGGGCATGATGTTGCGCCACATATAGGACGAGGTGGCGTTGCCGTGCAGGAATATGACCGGATCGCCGGCCGCGTCACCACCCTCGGCGTAGGCCATCTGGTAGCCGTTTACCTGGATTTTTTTCTTTTCGTAGCGGAAACCGGGATCGATCATTATTCGTCGAAAATGGCGACGGCGCGGGTCCAGCCCGCCGACGCGGCCCGGATTTTGACCGGGAAGCAGGCGATCTGAAAGCCATCGCCGGGCAGCGCTTCCAGATTGTGCAGCTTCTCCAGATGGCAATAGCCGATGTCGCGCCCCGCCTTGTGGCCTTCCCATATGAGGCCGGCATCGCCGCTTTCCGCGTACTTGTCCTTGGTGTGGACGAACGGCGCATCCCAGCTCCAGGCGTCGGTGCCGGTAACGCGAACGCCGCGCTCCAGCAAATACAACGTCGCTTCCCGCCCCATGCCGCAGCCCGACGACACGTAATGGTCGGAGCCGTGGGCGCCGCCGGCGGCGGTGTTGACGACGACAATATCCAAAGGCTGCAGATCATGGCCGATGCGTTTCAACTCGGCCTCCACATCTTCGGCGCTGACCACATAGCCGTCCTCGAGGGCGTGGAAATCCAATTTGACGCCGGGCTGGAAACACCAATCCAAGGGCACCTCGTCGATGGTAATGGCACGCTCGCCGCCATTGACCGCCTCGTTCATGGTCGAATGGAAATGATAGGGCGCGTCCAGGTGGGTGCCGTTATGGGTCATCAGGCGTATCCATTCGATGGCCCAGCCTTCGCCGTCGGGCAGGTCTTCCTCCTTCAGTCCCGGAAAAAATTCGGTGACATGGGGCGCCGTATCCTTGTGCGTCAGATATTCGATCTTCGGCTCATAGCCGGGCGGATCGGACACCACATCGTTTTCCAGATGCATCGAGATATCGATAAGGCGGCGGGCCATGGCATCACCTATTTGATGGCTTGCGGGTTGAGCGGCGAGCCGGTGCCCTTGGGGATCACCAAGGGCGGCGCCGCCAGGAAAAACTCGTACACCCCGTCCTTGGCGCAATCGGCCACCAATTCGCGCAAATACCAAATCTCGCCATGGACGATGCCGATATAGGGAATGGTCACCTGATGCCAGGGCTGAAAGATGCCGGGCACGGTGTCGTTGGGGCGCACCTCGATGCCCCAGGTATCGGAACAGATGGCGGCGATCTGTTTTTCGTGAATCCAGTCCACCGTCTCGAACGCCAGGCCGGGGGCGTCGCCGGCGGCGTATCCGCCCCATTCGCCCTTGTCGAGACAATCGGCCATCTGGCCGGTATTGATGACCACGAAATCGCCGCGCCCCACCTGGACGCCCTGTTTGCGTATGGTCCCGTTGAGATCGCGGATGGTGATGCCGTAGCCGTCGGCCAGGCGTTTCTTGCCCTTATAGGCGGCGACGTCGAGCAGCACGCCGCGCCCGACCATCTTGTCGGCGAAATGCTCGATACCGTTTTTGTGGGCGCCGGTGGAATCCACCAGCTTGGCCGGATAGCCGTTCCACATCTTGTCGCCGGTGAAGACATGCGCCAGGGCGTCCCACTGGCTGGCGGTCTGGGTCGGCAGGTTGATGAAATCGTCGGCCCAGCGGAGGCCGTAAATCTTGTCCTGGACGCCGGCGATGGCGTCGGTGCCGGTGGCCAGCATGTGGTGCATGGTGTTCCAGCGCCCGCCCCAGATGCCTTTCTGCGGGCCGTTTTCGTCCAATTCCAGCCCCAAGCGGAAGACCTTGCCCCTTTTCACCAGCTTGGCGGCGGCGACGATATCTTCGGGCGTGATGTAGTTCAAAACCCCCAACTGATCGTTCTTGCCCCACTTGCCCCAGTTGGAAAGCTGGCGGCCCTTGCGGTTGATATCGGCCTGCGTCAGCCTTTTATTTTTGCGCGCGGTCTTCTTTTTGGCAGCCGGTTTCTTCGCCATTTGAGCCTCCCTGGCATCATTGTTGTCGGATGATGGCACCATTCTTATATAACACCCCGGGTAAGTCTAGGCGGTCTTGCAGAGGCGTATCGCCTTTCCTAAAATCCGCAGGCGCCCGCAATATATTGAAAAATGCCATGACCGATTGGATCCAACGCCCGCTATCCGCCATCGCCGCCGGGCTCCGGCGCGGCGAGGTTGCGGCTACCCAATTGGCCGAAGAGGCCATCGATAACCATCAACGATGCGATGCCGCGTTGCAGGCCTATAAATCGTGGGACGGGCCCAGCGCGCTCGAGCAGGCGGCGGCGGCGGACAAGGCATTTGCCGCCGCCGCCGATCTGGGCGCGCTGCAGGGCATACCGTTTTCGGTGAAAGATATTTACGGCGTTGCCGGCTTTCCCATCTTCGCCGGATCGCCGAAGCGCTTGCCCCCAGAATGGGAGGCCGAGGGCGCCATGGTGCGCGCCATCCGCAGCCAATTGGCGGTCATTCCGGGCAAGACCCACAGCGTCGAGTTCGCCTTTGGCGGGCTTGGCACCAACCCCCATTGGGGTGCGCCCCGGAACCCGTGGGACGCCGAAGACCACCGGGCGCCCGGCGGTTCCAGCGCCGGCGCCGGCGTTAGCTTGTGCGAAGGCTCGGCCAAGGTCGCGTTTGGTACCGATACTGGCGGATCGGTGCGCGTGCCGGCCTCGATGACCGGCAATGTGGGCCTCAAGACCACCAAGGGGCGCTGGCCGACAGACGGCATCACACCGCTCAGCAGCAGCCTCGACACGCCCGGCATTCTGACCCGTAGCGCTGCAGACGCTGCCGTCGCCTTCACCGCCATTGAAAGCGCCCTCCAAGGCCGCCCGGCCCCGGCGATTGCGCCTTTGGATATTCGCGGCCTCAAAATCGGCCTGACCGGCTCTCATTTCTGGGACCGCTGTCAGGACGATATCGCCGCCGTTCTGGAGGATGCCATCGCCGAGCTATCGGCTGCCGGCGCCGCCACCCTGGAAATCGCGTTTCCGGAAGCCATTGATGCGGCGAAAATTATGGGAGCTGGCGCCGTTGTCGCCGCCGAGGGCTTTGCGGCCTTGCAGGAATATCTCCCCGATTGGATCGAAACCCTCGATCCGATGGTGCGGGCGCGCATGGAAGATGGGCGCAAGGCCAAGGCCACCGATTATGTGACGGCCCTGGCCCGAATGGCGGACATGGCGGCCTCGGCGGCGGCGCGCTTAGGCGCGGTGGACATTCTCGCGGTCCCCACGGTCCCTTTGACGCCGCCCAAAATCGCTGATGTGGCGGACCCTGATAGCTACAACCGCGCCAATTCCCGCGCCCTCTCCAATGCGACCGCCGTCAATGTTCTGGGCCTTTGCGCATTGAGCTTGCCGGCGGGGCTGGATCAGGCTGGCATGCCGGTGGGATTGCAGCTAATCTCGAAGCCGGGCGATGATATTAAACTGCTCAGCGCCGGCCTCGCAATCGAGAGGGTGCTGGGCGAAAGTAAGGACCGGCTCGGACCGGTCCCAAGTTATAAATAAATAATTCAATGCATGCTCCTCTGAGGAAATCGGTAATTAACGGAAAGGTTCGGAGCAAACTACAATGGCTGTGAATGTCGGCATTATCGGCCTCGGAATTATGGGAAGCGCCTTTGCCAAAAATCTTTTGGGCGCCGGGCTGAACGTAACCGGCTACGACATCGTCGCCGATAACGTGGAAGCCCTGGTCGGCCTCGGCGGCAGCGGCGCCAAATCGCCGAAGGCGGCGGTTGACGCCGCCGAAGTGGTCATTACCTCATTACCGTCCGAGGCCGCGTTCAACCAGGTCGTTAGCGGCGCCAACTCGCTTCTGTCGGCCAACAAGGACGGCCTGATCGTGATCGAAACCTCGACATTGCCGATCGATGCCAAGATCGATGCCCGCGACACGCTGGCGCACGGCGGCACCATATTGCTCGATTGCCCGATCTCCGGCACCGGCGCGCAGGCCGTCAATCGCGATCTGGCGGTCTATGGATCGGGCGACGAAGACGCCTTCAACGCCTGCCTTCCGGTGTTCGAAGGCATCGCCCGCTCCAACTATTATGTGGGCGAGTTCGGCAATGGCAGCCGCATGAAATATGTGGCCAATCTGCTGGTTCATATCCACAACGTGGCCTCCGCCGAAGCGTTGGTGCTGGGCATGAAAGCCGGTCTCGATCCCGAAATGATCTACAACGTGATCAAGGACGGCGCCGGCAATTCGCGCATATTCGAATTGCGCGGCCCGATGATGGTTGCCGATAATTACGATGAAGTCACCATGAAGATGGATGTCTGGCAAAAGGATATCGGCGTCATTGCCGCGTTTGCTTCGGCGTTGGATTGCCCGACGCCGTTGTTTTCCACCAGCACCGATTTCTACCGCGCCGCCATGAGCCAAGGTCTCGGCAAAAAGGATACGGCAGCGGTCTGCCGCATCCTCGAACAATTCGCCGACCACAAACGCTAGGCAACGCGGCATGCCCATCCCCTCCGAACGCCTGGATTATTCGGCCATTATCGACCGGCCGGCTCTCGAATTGCCCGGCGGCGCGCGCATGGCGGTCTGGACCATCATGAATGTGGAAAAATGGGATGCGGCGCGCCCGCAGCCGCGCACCATCCTGCCGCCGCCCATGGGCGAGCCTTTGTTGCCCGATCTTCCCAACTGGGCCTGGCACGAATACGGCAACCGGGTCGGCTTTTGGCGGCTTCGTGACATGTTCGACAATTTCGGCGTCACCCCGACCCTGGCCATGAACGGCGCCATCATCGAAGCCTACCCGCGCATCGCCGAGGAAGCTTTGAACAATGGCTGGGAATTCATGGGCCACGGCTTTGTCCAGGGCCCCATGCACCGGCTCGATGATCAGGCCGATCATATCGGGCGCACGGTGGAAGCCATCCGCGCCTTTACCGGCCATGCGCCGCGCGGCTGGGAAAGCCCCGGCCTGACGGAAACCGAAGACACCCTCGATCTGTTGGCGGACGCCGGCATCGAATATGTGGCCGACTGGCCGCTGGATGATCAGCCGGTGCGCCTGAAGGTGCGGGGCGGCGAAATGGTCTCCGTCCCCTATCCGGTGGAGACCAACGACATCACCATGATGGCCCTGCAGCAACACACATCGGACGTGTTCGCCCAGCGCACAATCGATCACTTCGAGCGGCTCTATCAGGACAGCAACCATATCACCCGCATCATGGGCATCAGCCTGCATACCTATATTTCCGGCGTGCCCCACCGCATCAAATATGTGGAACAGGTGTTCGAGTATATCGCCTCCAAGCCGGACGTCTTGCTTTGGACCGGCGAGCAGGTTTTGGATTGGTATCTGGACCAATCCAGTTCGGGCTGATAACCAATCCCCAACAAATAAACTATGCCAGGAGAATAGCGCCATGCCGCTGGAACGCATCAACCCGACGGGCATGTACCAGCCCAACCACAATATTTATTCGCAAGTGGTCAAGGCCACCGGCGCAACCCAAGTGCATGTGGCCGGCACGGTCCCATTCGATGAAGCGCAGAACGTGGTCGGCATCGGTGATATGCGGGCGCAGGTGCTGAAAATCCTGGAAAACCTGGAAATTTCGCTGAATGCCGGCGGGGCAGGGCGCGCCGATGTGGTGCGCATCAACGTCTTTGCCGTCGATGTGGAGGCCTATGTGTCCGAAGGCGCGCCCGAGGTGATCGCCTTTTTTGGGCAAACCAAGCCGGTCTCGACCACGGTCCAGGTGCCGCGTCTGGTGCATCCCGATTGGCTGGTGGAAATCGAAGCCACGGCGATCATCGATTAATCAATCAACGAGCCAATAAAAGGAACTCCGTTTCATGATCGATCTCTATACCTGGTTCACCCCCAACGGGCGCAAAATCTCCATCATGCTGGAGGAATGCGGCCTCGAATACGAAGTCCATCCCATCAATCTCGGCAAAGATGAGCAGCATGCGCCTGAATTCTTGAAAATCAGCCCCAACAACAAAATCCCGGCGATCGTCGATAGGGACAATGGATTGAGCCTGATGGAGACCGGCGCCATCCTTTTGTATCTCGCCGATAAAACCGGCAAGTTCGCCCTCACCGACGAGGTCGGGCGCTGGAAGATGATGGAATGGATGATGTTTCAGATGGCCTCGGTGGGCCCCATGCTCGGGCAGGTTCATGTTTTCACCAAATATGGCGAAGGCAAGAACGTGGAAGCGTCTGCACGCTACTTAAATGAAGCCAAACGCCTTTATGGCGTCATGGACAGGCGCCTCGCCGATAATCATTATTTCCTGGGCGATGAATACACCATCGTCGATATGGCCATCTTCCCATGGGTTGGACGCTGGGATTGGCAGACCGTGGATCTGAACGAATTTCCCAACGTTCTGCGCTGGTTCCTGGAAATCGCCGCGCGTCCCGCCGTGCAGACCGGCTGGCGCATCCCGGAAAACGACCAGCCGCTGCCGATCCCCGAATAGCGCCGAAGATGGTGCAATTATAGAAACGCAAATAAGGAGTGAAACATCATGCCCGGCTATTGGTTTGCCCGCGCCAAGATCAACGACCAGGAAAACTATTCCAAATACACCACCGCCCTCGCGCCCATATTCGAAAAATGGGGCGCCAAGGTATTGGCGCGCGGCGGCGATTACAAAATTGTCGAGGGTCCGGAATATTTCCACCGCTTCGTGATCATCGAGTTTCCGTCCATGGCGGACGCCATCGCCTGCCACGATTCGCCCGAATACAAGGCCGCCGCCGCCCACCGGAGGGACGGGTCCGGCGAGGTGGAGATCGTGATCATGGACGCGACCGAAGGTATCGGCAATAATTGACCGCGGCCAATTGGACCCGCATTAGGAGAACGCATCATGCCCGATGATATCGCTGTTCGCCAATTGATGGATGGGCGCGTCGCCCATTTCAATTCCATGACCAAAAGCCCGCAGGCGTTCGTCGACACCCGGCTTCCCGACCACGAACGCGACATTTATAACGTCATCGGCCCCGGCGTCTCGGAGGACCCGGAATTGTTGCCGGCGATTGCCGATGCCCAGGGTTTCAACCTGACCTATGTGGGCGCCGATCCTGGCAAGGGCGCGGCCCTGCACGACCACCTGACCGTGGAGGTGTTCGTCGCCATGTCCGGGCGCTGGGCGGTGATCTGGGGCGAGGACGGCGAAAACGAAGTGACCCTGGAGCCGTTCGACGTTGTCTCGGTGCCGCCGGGCGTGATGCGCGGTTTCCGCAACATCGGCGAGGAGCACGGTATCTTGATGGCCATCGTCGGTGGAACCGACACCGGCAAGGTGACCTGGTCGCCAAGCGTCCTCGAGCGCGCCCGCGCAACCGGGCTGGATCTGGACGATGACGGCAATATTATTGAAACCGGGTGAACTTGGAAACCGAACGTCATGCCCCTCAACACACTGGACCATTGTTCGATCCGCACGTTGAAGCTCGAAGAGACCAAGGATTTTTTCGAAGCCCTCGGCCTCACCGACGGCGTGCGCCCGCCTTTCCCCTTTCCCGGCCATTGGCTCTATGCGGGCGCCGTTCCGGTTGTGCATCTGGTCGGCATCGATCCCGATAACCCCGAAGGGCTCTACAATTATCTGGGCAAGGAGGATATCGATTTCCCGGATGGCAGCGGCGCCGTCGATCATCTGGCCTTCCGCGCCACCGACCCGGACGGTTTAAAGAGTATTTTGGCGGCCCGCGGCATCGATTATGTGGAGCGCGAAGTTCCCGACATGAAGCTGCTGCAAATCTTCGCCGACGACCCCAACGGCGTTACCGTCGAGATCAATTACTGGGAAACTTGAGGGCGGCGCTTTAATACTCCAACTCAAGCAAATACGGCTTGCCGCTCTGGAACGCCTTCTCCAGCGCCGGGGCGACGCCTTCGTCGGTGTCTACATAGGCGCCATCGATGCCCATACCCTTGGCGAGCGCGACGAAATCCAGGGGCGGATCGGCGATGTCCATCAACGGGTTGGGCGCGTTCGAGCTCATATCGAAGCGCCGCCGCCATTCATCCAGGTTGGTCTTCAGGACCCGGTATTCCCGGTTCGATAATATGATGAAGACGATCGCCAGATCGTGGTGCGCCGCCGTCCACAGGGCCTGGATCGAATACATGGCCGAGCCGTCGCCGGATACGCAAACCACCGGGCGGTCCGGATAGGCAAGCTTGACGCCGATGGCGCCGGCCAGGCCTTGGCCGATGCCGCCGCCGCGTCCGCCGAAGAAATCATTGGGGCCCAGCGCATCGAAGGTGCCGTCAAAATCCAGCCGTGTGGTGATAATTTCGTTGGCGAACGCCGTGTTCGCCGGCGCGGTATCGCGCAACGCCGCCATGGCGCGGGCCACCGACACCTTGCCCGGCGCGCCCGGTGCCTCGGCGCGGGAGGCTTGGCGCTTCTGGCGCTCATCGCGGGTGGCGGCGATGCCGGCCAGGCGCGCTTCCGCCGCTGCCCGATAGGCGTCATCAAGGCCCGGTTCAAGTGCCGCGCAAAGGGCGTCGGCAGTGGCGCCCATGTCGCCGATCAGGCCGAGATCGACGGCATGGAATTGGGCCAGACGCGGCTCGGCGTCGTCGATCTGAACCACCTTGGCCTCGATACCGGCAAGCGGTGAGGTGTCGGCGTTGTACCAAAGCTCTTCAAAAAAACGTCCGCCCATCATGAATATGGCATCGGTGTTCTCGAACAAGGCGCGCATGGCGATACTGTCGAAGGGCAGCGAGCCCTGCACGCAAGCATGATCGGCGGCCACCGGATAGCGGCCCCGGGACGGCTCGAACCAAATCTCGGCGCCGGTCAGTTGGGCCAGGCGGCCAACCGAACGGCTCGCCCCGGCTTGCGCGATGCCATCACCGGCGACGATGATCGGCTTGGAAGCTTTGGCCAGAATTTCGGCAGCGCGTGCAAGGCCGGCGGCGTCGGCGGCGGCGTGAAATATCTCGCCGGGGCCCTGCAGGGCAACATTGGTTTCCTGTTCCATGACGTTCAGCGGCAAGGCCAAAAAGACCGGGCCCTTGGGCGCCTGGTTGGCGATTTTGTAGGCGAGGCGTACGGCTTGGCTTACCTCGTCCGCCTGTTCTATCTGCATCGACCACTTCACCACCGGCGCCGCCATCGCCGCCAGATCGTGGCTAAGGACCGGCTCGCGCAGGCGCATGCGGGTATCCTGCTGGCCGGCGGTGACGATCATCGGTACGTTGGCCCGGAGCGCACCATAGATCAGCCCGATGCCGTTGCCGAGACCGGGCCCCGCATGCAGATTGACCATCGGCGTCTTGCCGCTGGCCTGGGCGTAAAAGGTAGCGGCGCCGACGGCGACGCCTTCGTGCAATGCCAAAATGTAGCGGAGCTGGTCATATTCGAACAAGCCATCGACCACCGCGTTTTCGGTGGAGCCGGGATTGCCGAAAAACATGGTCACGTTGTGGGCGAGCAGACTTTCCAGAAACAGCTGGCGTGCGCGCATGGCCGATACTCCCTTTGGGATGATTTACAGTTTGCCGAGCGCCCGGAGCACCCGCTCCGGCGTCATCGGGTGCTGAGTGATCTGCCCGCCGAGGGGGCGCAGCGCGTCGTTGACGGCGTTCATGATCGCCGCCGGGGCGCCGCCGGTGCCCGCCTCGCCGGCGCCCTTGGCGCCAAGCTCAGATTCGCCCATCGGGCTTTCCAGGTGACCCACTTCGATGTCCGGCATCTCGGCGGCCATGGGCACCAGATAATCGGCCATGTTGCCGTTGGTCAGCTGGCCCTCATCGCTGTACAGACATTCTTCGTATAACGCGCCGCCGATGCCTTGGACGACGCCGCCGCGCACCTGTTCATCCACCAGCATCGGGTTGATGACGGTGCCGCAATCTTCCACCACCCAATGTTTGAGCGGCGTGACGATGCCGGTACGCTCGTCCACCTCCACGTAAGAGGCGTGCATGCCGTTGGTGAAGGCGAAGGGAAACGCTTTCGGCACGAAATGGCGGGTGGCGGACAGCTCTGCCTGGAAGTCCGGCGGCAAGGTGTCGGCCCGGTAATAGGCGACGCGGCCGATCTCGGCCAGATCGAGGCGCTGGGCGCCATTGGCGGCGTCAACCACCTGGTTGTCCCTGATATCGAGGGTATCGGGCTCCGCCTGCAGCATCTTGCCGGCCACTTCCAAAATCTGCGAGCGCAGCGCGTGGCCGGCCTGGACCGCCGCTTCGCCGGCGATGCCGGTGCCCCGGGACGCCCAGGTGCCGCCGCCGTAGGGTACGTTGTCGGTATCGCCGGTGATCACCCGCACCCGGTCTTGGCTGACGCCCAAGGCGGTGGCGACGATCTGGCCGACGATGGCTTCGGCGCCCTGGCCCTGTTCGGTGACGCTGATGGCGCAAAAGACATTGCCCTTGGCATCGAGGCGCAGCGTGCAGCCATCCTGGGCCGATATTGGCGCGCCGCCAACGCCGTAGAACATGGCGCTGGGGCTAGTCACTTCGATCATCGAGGAAAAGCCGATGCCCCGGTGGATGCCATTTTCGCGTAATTTGGCCTGCTCGGCGCGCACGCCATCGTAATCCATCATCGCAGCCAGCTTTTCCAGCGTCGCGTGGTGGGACAGTTTTTCGAACGGCATGCCGGTGACCGATTTGCACGGATAGGCGTCGTCCGGAACCAAGTTCTTGCGCCGGAATTCCAGCGGGTCCATGCCGATGCCGGCTGCCGCCAGTTCGGCCAGGCCCTCGCCCAAGGCCATGGCGATGGGATGGCCGACGGCCCGGTACTGGCACATCATCGCCTTGTTCAAAAACACCACGCGCCCGCGCGCCCGATAGTTCTCGATATCGTACCAGCCGGCGGTCAGGTTGAGCACCTGATTAATCTCAATCCCGGACGAGCGCGGATACATGGAAAACGGGCCGATGCCGGTGATATCGTCATAATCGATGGCGGTGATCTTGCCGTCCGCGTCGACGCCCATGCGGCCCCTGATGATGTGATCGCGGGCATGAATATCGGCGGTGAATGATTCCAGCCGGTCGGCGATAAATTTCACCGGCCGCTTCAATAGCATCGACAGCGCAACGCATGCCAGCTCGTCCCCATAGGTGTGTATCTTGATGCCGAAGGCGCCGCCCACATCGCCGGCGATGATGCGCACATTATGCTCTTCCAATTGGAACGCCTTGGCGATGATCGCCTGCATCATGTGCGGGCCCTGGGTCGAATGATGCACCGTCAGCCTGCCCTCGCCGGAATTATAATCGGCGATGATCGAGCGCGGCTCCAAGGTGACGCCGGTGTGGCGGCCAAAATCAAACTCGGCCTCGGCCACATAGGCGGAATTCGCCAGCGCCGTTTCCACGTCACCCTCATCCACCAGCCGCTCCCAGCAGAGATTGCTATCGTATTCGTCCCAAATACGCGGCGCGTCCGCCTCCAGCGCGGCTTCCATATCGGTGACCGCTGGCAATTCGGAATATTCGATGCCAATCAGCTCCAGCGCGTCTTCGGCCTGGGCACGGGTTTCAGCGGCGACGGCGGCCACCGGCTCGCCCTGCCAGCGGGCGCGGTCCATGGCCAGTGGATATTGGGGCGGCGAGCGCATCCCCTGCAGATGGGTGAGGACGCCCACATAGGGCTCACAGATTTCGGCCACGTCCTTGCCGGTGACGACGGCGATGACGCCGGGCGCCGCCTCGGCCTTCGATGTGTCGATGGAGACGATCTCGGCGTGGGCGTGGGGCGAGCGCAAAAAGGCGCTGTGCAACATGCGCGGCAAGCGCACATCGTCGGTGAAGTTGCCGCGCCCATGCAGCAATCGTTTGGCGTTGGGCCGGGGCACGCTACGCCCGATATAGCTGTTGGGCCGGTCGTGGATGGTGACAACCGGATTGGATTTCAAATCGCTCATCAGCTATCCCGCCTTTCCTTGGCAACGGTTTCGATGGCATCGACGATGGTCTGGTAGCCGGTGCAGCGGCAGTAATTGCCGGCGATAAATTCGCGAATTTGGGTGCGGTCCGGGGCCGGGTTTCGATCCAACAGCTCGGCCGCCGTGATCAGCATGCCCGGCGAGCAAAAGCCGCACTGGATGGCGTTAAGCCTCAAAAACGCATCTTGAAGATCGGCGATCTCGCCGCTCTCCGACAAGCCTTCGACGGTTTCCACCTCGGTGCCGTCCGCCTGTACCGCCAACGTCAGGCAGCCGCGCACGATCTCGCCATTGAGGCGCACCGTACAGGCGCCGCAGACCCCATGCTCGCAGCCCACATGACTGCCGGTCAGCTCCAGCTCTTCGCGCAGGAAATCCACCAGGCTTTGGCGCGGCTCCACGTCGCGGGTGACTTTTTCGCCGTTGACTTGGGCGGTGATGGTGATGCGATTGCTCATGGCGCGCCCCCAGCGATTTGGGTTAAGACCCGGCGGGTCAATTCGCGCGCCAGATGCAGCTTCATGGCGGCGCTGGAATGAAGATCGTCGAACGGTTCCAGATCATTGTCCAGGGAAGCCGCCGCTGCCTCGATCGTCTCCGGGCTCAGCGAATTACCGGTCAGTTCACCGCCGGCGCCCGCTGCCAGCATGGGCTTGTCGCCAACTGCGAAATACACCAGCCGCGCTTCGGCGACCGCTTCGCCATCCATGCGCAATCTGGCGGCCAGCCCGGCCATGGCATAATCGCCGTGGCGGCGCGCCAGTTCGTCGAAGCCGGTGCGCCAATCATCGCTGTCGGCGGCAAACTCGACCGCCGTGATCATCTCGCCGGCGCCCAGATCGGTCTCGTACAGGCCCTTGAAGAAATCCCCGGCGGCCACTTTGCGGCGGCCATCAGCTCCGGCAATTTCAATCGCGCCGTCCAGCGCCAGGATACAGGCCGGCAACTCGGCCGCCGGATCGGCAAAGGCGATGGAGCCGCCAATGGTGCCCCGGTTGCGGATGGCGGGATGCGCCACCTGGGTTATGGCTTCGGCGATGAGCGGGGCATGGGTCTGGATTTGGGCCGAATCCTCCAAGTCCCGGTGCCGGGTGAGGGCGCCGATGCGCACTTGGCCATCAGAGACCTCGATGCCGGAAAGCTCCGCGACGCCGCCGATATCGATGAGAATCTCGGGCGATGACAGCCGCATATTGAGGGTTGCCACCAGACTCTGGCCGCCGGCGATAAAGGTGCCGTCGTCGCCGTGATCGGCCTTGAGGCGGAGCGCCTCGGCCAGATCGGCGGGCTTGGCATAGGCGAATGGCGATGGTTTCAAAGTCGTGCCCTCCCAGCAACGTATTCGGTTGTTATTGGCGCTATTGTAGATGGGCGGACCCGCCAGTCAATGTCGGAACGATCCCGCCCGCCAAAACCGGCCGGCAATATTCGGATCGCCGGACCGGCAATTCAGCAGTTGATCCCCTATCGTAATCACAATAATCTGAACAAGTCTTATATAAGAGTAATCGGGCCACAGGGGTCGACAATAATTTTACAGCGAGGAGAATATTATGAACGTTATTAAAACCACAATCACCGGTCTCGCCGCCGGTGCGGCGGTTCTGGCGGTGGGCGCCTCCGGCGCGCGCGCCGAATGGCCGGAACGTCCAATCACCGTTGTTGTCATGTATGGCGCCGGCGGCGGCACCGATACCGTCATCCGCACCATCGTCAAGGAAATGGCCAGCGCCACGGGATGGAAAATCAATGTCATCAACAAGCCAGGCGCCGTCGGCGGCGTTGCCACCCGCTACGTCCTCGGCAAGAAAGACGATGGCTATACCTGGATGGGCGCCGCCAACTACAACAAGTTCGTGCGCGTTATGGGCCATTCCAAATCCCAGGCCTGGAAAGATTGGCAGTATATGCAGGCGGCCAATTCCCGCGCGTCCTGGTCGGTGCGTCCCGATTCCAAGTTCAAAACCTTCCAAGATGTCATTGCCGCGGCCAAGGCCAATCCTGGCAAGATCACCATTTCCACGTCGGGCCAGGGCGGTCTTTGGCACGAACTGGCGGCCATCGTCGCCCAGTCTGCCGGCGTAACCTTGAAGTATCTGCCTTATAAGGGCGGCAAGGCGGCGACTTTGGCCGGCCTTAACGGCGAGGCGATGATCGCCGGCGGCGGCGTGCATGAACATATCGAGCATATCCGCGCCGGCAATTTGCGCCCGATCCAACAGACCGGAACCAAGGATATTGATGCCGGCGGCGGCAAGATTATGCCGTCGGTGGGCAATTTCCTGCCCGGAATCAAAAATCAGTTGCCGTTCTCGGGCATCTATAATCTGGCCATTCGCCGTTCGGTTCCGAAAGCGATCATCGGCAAAATCGAAAAAGCCTTCGTTGCCGGCGTGAAATCACCGGCCTTCGCGGCCATCGCCAAGAAGAAGTTCTTCGAAATCGATATCCGCACCGGTAAGGCCGCCGACCGGCGCGCCGCGCAAGTGGAATCGATCACCGCCGAGACCTTCGAAAGACTGGGCGTCAAGGGCTCGCACCCGGCGACCGAGCTGGGCCTACCAAAACCGGCTGGTTTCGACAAGTGGTGGCCGCCCCAGGGCTACAAGCCGCTATAGCCGATTGACTGAAACAGTAGCAACCTAACCCGGGCGGGCTTGCCGAAAGGCGGCCCGCCCGGTTAGCAATTAAAACATGGCCGACACCCCAAAATCACGCCTTGAGACCGACGTGGAAAGCCTGGCGACAGGCAATTTCACCGGCGAGGAAGGCGGCACTGCGGTTTCGCCGGGCAAGGATCTGGCCTCCGCCGCCATGGTTGGTGTTATCGGCATTGGGGCGATGCTCCTGTCGCTGGACCTGGACGCGCCGGCCAGCCTTTATACGGCGCCGGGACTGCTGCCGTTTATCACCGGATTGTCGCTTCTCATCATGGCCGCTGGCCTCGCCGCCAAGGCGCTGAAACGCGCGCCCTTGCGCGAAATTCTTAAGTCCGCCCACGATCCCATCGGCCCCTTCATTGCCGATATTGAAGGCCGGCGCACGCTGATCCTGATGGGCTTGGTGTTGGCCTACGTGGTTCTGACCGATTTGATCAACTTTGAGATTCGCATGCCGGCCGGCTTCTACACCTTCCGCTTTTCCTCTTACGAAACAATTTCCATTCCCGTCATCGCGTTGATTTTGAAATTGTTCTGGCGGGCACGCTGGCTTGCATGCATCGCCGTCGCCGCCGGCATGGTAATCGGCCTCGCCTGGATCTTCCGCGACGGCTTCGAAATTCTGCTGCCGGGCTCGGGCTGATGGACACGGTGCTTGCCCAACTGACCAGCCAGATGGCCATCGCCTTTTCGCCGTGGATGCTGGTGGTGTGTCTGGCCGGGGTCACGCTCGGTATCCTTTGGGGCGCCATGCCCGGGCTATCGACGACCATGGCGATGGCGCTTCTGATCGGGCTGTCGACCGGCATGAGCCAGCATGTGGCGGTCATGTTCATGCTCGGCGTCTATACGGGCAGCGTCTTCGGCGGCGCCATATCGGCGGTGCTGATCAATATTCCGGGAACGCCCGATGCGGTGCCAACCATGATCGAAGGCTATCCGCTGGCCCAGCGCGGCGAGGGCGGGCTGGCGCTCGGCACTGCCATTGCCGCCTCCTTCCTCGGCAATTGGGTGGGGATCGTTCTTTTGATTTCCTTCATCCCGGCGATATTGTTCCTGGCCCTGCAGTTTCGGTCGTGGGAAATGTTCCTGCTGGCGATGTGGGGGATCGCCATCTGCGGCTCCATGTCGGCGGGCGATATGCCGTTGAAGGGCTGGATTTCGGGCTGGATCGGATTGCTGATATCGTTCGTCGGGCTGGATGCCATCCATGGCGTCGCCCGCTTTACCTTCGGCTTTCGTATTCTCGAAGACCATATCAGCTATATCCCGCTACTGATTGGCTTGTTCGGGCTCACCGAGGTTCTCAAAGTCCTGCCCCAGAAAAATCCGCCCAGCATCCCGTCTGAAGTAGGCCGCGTCATACCGCCGTTCTCGATGCTTTGGAAATATGCGCGCACGTCTCTGCGCTCAGGGCTCATCGGCACCATCATCGGCGCTATTCCCGGCGCCGGCGCCAACGTCGCCTCCTTCCTCTCCTATGATATTGCGCGGCGCCGCGCCAGCCCGGAAGAGCGCGCCAAATGGGGCAAGGGCAGCTACGAAGCCATCGTCTCCGCCGAGGTCGCCAATAACGCCAATATCGGCGGCTCAATGCTGCCGACCCTGACCCTCGGCATCCCCGGCAACGCGGCGGCGGCGGCCATTCTGGCGGCGCTGGAAATGAAGAACATCGTCGTCGGTCCGACCATCCAGACCGAGAATCCGGGCATCATTTATTTCATCTATATCGGGCTGATCATTGCCAACTTCCTCATGTATTTCATGGCCATCGGGCTGATCAAACCCTGCGTCAAGCTGTTCAGCCTGCCGCGCACCTTGCTCATGCCGCTGATCATTCCAATCTGCGTCATGGGCGCCTTCGCAGTCAGTTTGAGCTATTTCGATGTCTATCTGATGTTCATCGCCGGCATCGCCGGTTTCATCCTGCACCGCTTCGGATTTCCCCTGGCGCCAATGGTGTTGGCGGTGATTTTGGGACCGCTCGCCGACGAAAACCTGCGCCGCGCCCTGCTGATATTCGAAGACCACAGCATTGTAAGCGTCCTCATCGACCGGCCCTTGGGCACCGTTCTTCTCCTGGTCGTCATCTACACATTCTATGACGGCATCTTCCGGCGCGGAAAATAGAACCGCTCTATCTGGCGGCAAGATCGATCTTGGCGACCCAGTATTTGCGCGACAGGGAATGAATATCGGCGGGCTTGACCCGGTGCAGGGTGGTGACCTTGCCCTCGCTGCCGCGCATCGAGCCGAGCTCTTGGTAGACGCTCATATGAAAAGCCTCCGGTGCGAACAGGGTTTCCACCTGAATATTGATGCGCGCCCTGCCGCCGGCCAGCGCCTCAGCCAAGGCGCCGGAGATTTTATCGGGGCCGGTGATGAAGCCGTGGCTGTAAAAAATTATCAGGGCGGCGGCGACAACACCTACGAAGCGGACATCGCGCCGGTGATACCAGCGCCGCCGCCGGAATGCAGTAGCTGTGGGTTCCGCCTCGGCCATACCTTAAGTCGGCTTCCAGATCAGGCCCCAGCGCTCCACCGTCCATTTCTCAAGCGGCGCCAGAAGATAGCGGTCGGTGGCCATGTAGATGAGCGAAATGATAATCACGCCGAGGAAAACCTCTTCGATCTTGAACTCTTCCGCCGAGACGAAAATCATAAAGCCGAGACCACTGTCGCCGCCGATCATTTCCGCCGCGATCAGGGCGCGCCAGCCGAACCCTAAGCTGATGCGCATGCCGGTGATGATGCTCGGCATGGCGCCCGGGAAATAGACCTGGCGGATCACATCCATGCGGCTGCCGCCCATGGTCAGCACGCTTTGCTCATAGACCTTGGCGACGCTGCGCACGCCCAGCATGGAATTGAAGAACATCAGCCAGAAGATGGTGTTGAGCATGATGAACAAAGTCGTCATCCAGCCGACGCCGAACCAGACAATGGCGAGCGGGATCCAGGCGATGCCGGATATGGAGTTGGCGAACACGCCGACCGGTTCCAGATAGCGGGACACCGTCCGGTTCATGCCGGCCAGAATGCCGAAGGCTATGCCCAGCGGCAAGCCAATGACGGCCGCCAGGATCACCCGCCCGATCGAGGAGAATATGTGGTTGGTCAACAGACAGCTATTGTCCATGGTCAGCGCGCCGCCGATGCCGACGCAGTCTTCCTGCAAGGTGATGGCGGCGCCAAAGACATCGCCCAAGGGTGGAATGAAGACCGCCGGCAGCCATTCAAACGCGGTGTTCATCTGCCAGAGGACGAAGATCACAACAAACGGGATCGAGCCGAGAATGATCTTCCTGAGCCGTTGCCGGCCGATGCGGGTTTGGATGGCGACCGACAGACTGGCGAAAGCGCCCTCGGCCGAGCTCTCTTTGGCGATGGCGTCGCTCATCGCTGCACAAGCCCCCATCGCTCGATGGTGTCGGCTTCCATGGGCCGCAGCAGATAGTGATCGAGGATGATCCAGGTAACGCCGATCATGACCATGCCGAGGATCACCTCGGCGGTATTGTCGGCGTCCTGACCGGTGAATATCATCCAGCCCAGTCCTTGCCGTCCGGCCAGCATCTCGCCGGCGATCACAGCCCGCCAGGCAAAACCGATGGACAGGCGCGATCCGGTCGCGATATGCGGCATGGCGCCCGGAAACAGAACATCCTTGATGATCTGATAGCGGCTGGCGCCCAAGGTCCGGGCGGCGCTGATATAGCGGATCGGAATTTCGCGGACCCCGGACAGCACGTTGAAGGCGATGGGAAAAAACGCCGTATAGAGGATCACCGCGAATATGGTCTTATCCGAGTTTCCCCACCAGACGACGATGATCGGAAAAATGGCGATGCCCGATACCGACTGGAAAAAATTCATGATCGGATGGAACATATCGGCGACCGTGCGGTTGATGCCGAGCAACAGACCGAACGGAATGCCGAGCAACAGGCCAATGGTGCTGCCGAAGATCAGGCGCACCAGCGTATCGCCGAAATAGCTGGGCAGCAGCCCCTTATAGAGCATGTCCACCGACGATACCGCCACCGCGATGGGCGAGGGCAGATAGCGGGCCGGGTTGTCGATCAGCGCCGAGATCACCGACCAGATGATATAGACGGCGATCACCAGGATGACCAAATTCATGGCATCCAACTGCAGCAGCTTGTTGATCCGCCAGCCGAGGCTGGGCGCATCATTCCTCTGTTGCAACGGACACCTCCTCGCGGACAAGCTTCAGTATCTTTTCGCGGGCGCCGATAAATTCGGCATTGGCGTTCATCTCTGACCAGATGCGGTCCGCACGCGGTATGTTGATTTCAACGATTTCTTTTAGCCGGCCCGGGCGCGCCGAAAACACAAAACACCGGTCCGCCAGGAACGCCGCTTCATCCACCGAATGGGTGATAAAGAGGATGGTCTTCTTGGTCGCCATGGCGATCCGGTTGAGCTCTTCTTGCAAAGTGATCCGGGTCTGCGCATCGACCGCCGCGAACGGCTCATCCATGAGCATGATCACCGGATCGGCGCAAAGGGTGCGGGCGACTGCGCAACGCTGCTTCATGCCGCCGGACAATTCATGAGGATATTTATCCTCGAAGCCGGTAAGGCCGACCAGATTGACAAATTCCTGCACCCGCTTGGCGATATGCTCGCGCGGCAGACGCCGGATTTCGAGGCCGTGACCGATATTCCTGTTGACCGTGCGCCATGGCAAAATGGCGTGTTCCTGAAAGACCACGCCCCGGTCCGGACCCGGCCCTTCGATTTGAACGCCGTCGACCGTGGCCGAGCCAACCCGGTAGGGCAGCAAGCCGGCCAAAATATTCAACAAAGTCGACTTGCCGCAGCCGCTCGGACCCACCACCGATACCAGCTCGCCCTCATTGACCTCGAGAGAGATATTGTCGAGGGCATGAACATCGACGCCGGTATACTCGTCCGGATAGTGGTGGCTCAGTCCTTCGACAACCAGCTTGGCGGTCATGTATTCTTACCTATTTTTAACGCGTCAATGGGCGCGGGAATCATCCCGCGCCCATCAGCGTTCGAAAAACGTCTGGTTGAACCCAGAGCTATTTCATATCCGCGAACCATTCGGGATGGCGCTTGATGGTCGAATCGATGAAGGAGGTATCGAGATACTTCATCGGATCATAGGGCTTTTTCATTTTCTTCTGGGCGATCAGAAGTTTCACCGAAGCCCGGAAAGCATCCGCCGTGCCGCCGCCGATGCGGGCGTCATAGACCACATGCTTGGTGGTGCGCTTGACCAAATCGGCGGTCATGCCGCGCACGAAGCGGGACCCGATCTTGGCCACTTCGTCGGCGTTTTTCGGATCGCGCAGGTAATGGGCCGCTTCGGCCATGGCGTCAACAAACGCCTGGGTCCTTTTGCGGTCCTTATAGACGGTGTCGGGCTGACCGTGCATGCCGGCGCAGAAGCAGACATAGCCGCCGCCGCGAACCACCAGGACCGATCCCTTGACCTTATCCAACGCCTTGGTCACGTTCGGCTCCCAGGCAACCACCGCCTGCACGCCGCCGGAATCCAGCGCCGAAACATGGCTTGGCGGGCGCACATTGATGCGCTTGATGTCGTTTTTGGACATGCCGTTTCTTTTCAAAAGCTCCTGCAAGTACAAATCGCCGGTGGTGCCAAAGGCAACGCCGATGGTTTTGCCTTTAAGATCGGCAATCGATTTGATGCCGGTGCCGGGCCGCGCGATGATGCCCACATTGCCGTCACTGGTCGGCGAGGAGAAGTGACCGCCGAGATAGCCGACGACGCCGCGCAGCTTGATGCCTTTTTCCAGCGCCACCGGAAGATTGGTGAACGCGGCGGGGGCGAAATCGATTTCGCCGGCGCGCAAGGATTTGGTCAATGCCGAGCCGGTGTTGCGGACAACAACCTTGGCATCGAGGCCATGCTTGGCGAAGAAGCCCTTATCTTGGGCAACGAACACGATCATACCGCCCACATTGCTGGCGGCGCCGACTTTAATTTCGGCTGCTTGGGCGACGCTTAGCCCGGCAGCCAGCGCGAACACTGCGGCCGCAGCCACGCTTGTTTTGATTGAAAACAATAGACCTGTTGCAAA
>Ga0209402_10001882_pt1 | contig 22041 bp, 21 predicted proteins | sample ArcticOcean_MG_C_3_FD_187437 | JGI IMG/M metagenome (GOLD analysis project Ga0209402, IMG submission 187437) | Marine microbial communities from western Arctic Ocean - ArcticOcean_MG_CB8_126 (SPAdes) (version 2) | ecosystem: Environmental > Aquatic > Marine > Oceanic | place: Arctic Ocean... | reverse complement strand
GGTCATGAAGCACAAGAACTTACTTTAGTTTTAGAAGGCGGCTTTTCTGATGAAAATGGCCATTACAATGTTGGTGATGTTGCAATTGAAGATGAGAATAATATTCATACGCCTATTGCAGATTCTGAAGAAGGGTGCCTTTGTTTAGTAGTCTATGAAGGTAATTTAAAGTTTAAAGGTGTTTTTGGGCCTATTTTAAATTTTTTAAAGATATAAAATTTTGCAGTCATGTTGGATAACAGGTGCTTCTAGTGGAATAGGTAGAGCCTCTTCTATAGCTTTTGTAAAAAGAGGATACACTGTTTTAGCTAGTTCTAGATCATTAAATGATTTAAGTTTATTAAAAAAAGAATGTGAGGGTCTATCATATTCTGGAAAAATTATACCCTTACCTATGGATGTGACCAGTATAAGAGAAATTAATAAAGCTTTAAAATATATAAAAGAGAATATAAAAAACTTAGACTATGTAATATTTAATGCGGGAACCTACATTAGGGAAAATTCAAAAAATATAACAGTAAGTAATACTAAGTTAACTATGGATTTAAATTTTACAGCAGTAATTAATAACATTATTTTACTACAACCATATTTTTCAATATTAAAGATTAAGCAAATTGCTGTTGTATCATCTATAGCAGGATGGAGAGGTATGCCAATGGCTGCTGCATATTGCTCGTCTAAGGCAGCTATAAAAACAGCAATAGAGAGTTTTTCAATTGATTATAGCGAAGAAGACATAAGTTTTAGGCTTTTCGCTCCTGGTTTTGTAGAAACGCCACTTACTAAGAAAAATGATTTTAAAATGCCTTTCATTATAAAAGCTGAGGAGGCGGGGGAAAGAATATATAATGGAATAAAGTATTCTAAAAAATTTGAGATATGTTTCCCTATTAAATTTGCTTTAATAATGAAAATTATATCTGTATTACCATGGCCAATATATAAATGGATAATGATAAAAAAAAGTAATAAAACCTAATTATTATCAATAATTCACAAGTTACTGTTTTTTAAAAAAAAGGTAAACTGTACCAAGTTTTATTCCAAATTTACTCATTTTTGCTTTATTTATTATCACATTGCTATCTTGAAGATACATATAATCGTTGAAATTTACCTTGGTTTTTCTGCCATACAAGGGTAATTCAAAGCTATACTTCCAGTAAAAAGCATTTCCACGTGTGTAACCCTTTGCAACGCCAACTACGTTTTCTGTGCTTCCTTCATAGGAATCATTGTCTGTTTTAATTAATTTCCAAACTCTATTTTCTTTTATCCCATCATCATAAATAAAGTCTTCAACTATTGTTAGTGTTTTTGTTTTAGAGTTCCAATCACCAGAAATTTTACAAGTAAATTTTTTTCTGATAATACCAAACACATCCTCAAATAACCCCCAGGCAAGTAATTTCCCAGAAAAATAATCTTCAAGATTTAACTTTGGTTTTATATTTTTATATCTATCTATACTCATGTGTTCTTTACGATCCATTTAGTTAAATGGATTTATATATTTATTGTTTATTTAATAATATTTGATGTACATCAGTTGAACCAGATAAAAAGCCTGCTTCGCAATAAGAAAGATAATATTCCCACATTCTTTTAAAATTTTCATTAAAATGTTTTTCTTTAGAAATAATTTCCCAATTAAATATAAATTTTTCTCTCCAAATTGAAAGAGTTTTTGCATAGTCTTTAGCAAATGATTTTTTGACTTCTATATTTAGGCCATTATTACTTATTACTTGAGTTAATACATTAATAGAAGGAAGAAATCCTCCTGGGAATATGTATTTTTGTATAAAATCAGATCTATATTTATAGGAGGAGTAAAGTTCATCTTTAATACTTATTAATTGCATGCCAATTAAGCCATTATCTTCCAAATTATCATGAAGTTTTTTAAAAAAAACTGGCCAATATTTTTCTCCTACAGCTTCAAACATTTCAATAGAAATAATTTTATCATATTTACTAATTATATCCCTATAATCAATAACTTTAATTTGAACTAAATCATTTAATCCTTCTTCAAAAATTCTTTTTTTTGCATAGTCTGCTTGTTTATTTGAAATAGTAACTGCCGTAACTTTTGCTCCATATTTTTTGGCTGTATATTCAGAAAAACCTCCCCAGCCACAACCTATTTCAAGTATATTGTCTCCAGGTTTGATATTAGTTATTTTGCACAAACTTTCATATTTCCTTTTTTGAGCTAGCTGTAAATCAAATTTTTTATTGTTAAATATCCCTGAAGAATATGTCATAGAACTATCTAGCCATTTAGAATAAAAATCATTTCCTAGATCATAGTGGTGAGAAATATTTTTTTTGCTTCCAGTTTTTGAATTAGGTTTAAATAAGTGCTGGATATAATTTAAATACTTATAAAAAGTTTTTCCATAAATAATATTCTTATTATAATCTCTATTTATGGATAATAATTGAATTACTTTTGAAATATCTGGACTTGAAGTTTCAGAGTTTATATATGCCTCTGCAAACCCAATTGACCCTCCTTTTATAACTCGATTAAATACTTTCCAGGTATGAATATTTAACTCTGCAATAAAGGGGCTATTTATTTTACCAATATTAACCGCAGTTTTATCTGGAAGGTTTAATTTTAATAAACCTTCTTCAATAAAAAGCATTTTATTAATTAAGTTTTTATTAACTTTATTTATCATTTATCATTTTCATTATCACTATTAATTAATGTCTTACTAAGTGATATTGTATTTATTTTAGGGATGGGTCTATTAAAGAATTTAATGCCTTTTATCCATAAGAAAAAAGCTTGAAGATGGATTGAGTATATAATTTTTATAGTCATTAAAGGGTATGTAAAAAAATATATTAAGATATTAGTGTTATTAAACTTAGTTTTTTTGCCATAAAATACTGCATTAAGCAGACTTATGTTTTTATTATTTTCATTTTTTGAATATTTTATTTCAACTTTTAATGAGTTATTATTAAGTCTTGTAGCAAATTCATATTCTCCTTCAATTTTAAAAAATGGAGAAACATGAAATTTTTTTTCTGCAATCTCATTTTTGGCATTATATTTTGTAAGATAATAATGTCTGTCTTTAAAAGTATTATGAACTTCATAGATAATTGCTTTTATTTCATCTTTATCTCCTATACAGAAATAAGTGGTAAGAGGATTAAAAACATAACCTAAAATTCTTGGATAACATAAAATATAAATTTTATCATTTTTCTTATATAAATTTTTAGATAAAAATATATTTTTTACCCAGTTTATAGGGTTATTATAAGGTTTTTCCGTGTGATCTTTATAATAAAAACTAAATAAGTTAAATTTATTTAAAGAAAAAAAAATTGATTTATTTTCTAATTCTTCTAATTGCTCTAAGTTCATAAATAATTTAAATACTCTATATTTAAATTTATGAACTTTAGGTTGAAACCTATAATGGCTAACATATCCTTTAAAAATATAATTATTTATTGATAGGCCCATAATAGATAGTACCATTTTATTTATTAAGAGGTAAAAATATCTTCTTTGACATTTTTTGTTTCTATATTCCATGGACACTTACATCCAAGTTTTTCAGCAATTCTTAATCCTGAAGTAATGCCATCTTCATGAAAACCATATCCTGTCCAAGCTCCTGCATACCATATATTTCCTTTTCCTTGTATTGTTTCTAATTGAGATTGGCCTAACAATGCATTTCTATCAAGAATGGGATGTTTATAGAAAATTTCTTTAAAAATATATTTTTTTTCTATACTATTATTTTTAGAATTTAAAGTTATAAATAAAGGAAATTTTCCATTTATATTTTGTAGTAAATTCATCCAGTAAGTCATTTGTACTGGTAAGTTATTGTATTTATTATTACTTGTTTTACTAAAATAATTCCAAGAGGACCATAAAGATTTGTTTTTAGGCATATATTTGGAAGAAGAATGCAGGATAATTTTATTTTGAGAAAATTTAAAATTATTGAGAATTTTGTGAACATTTTTACTAACATTTTTTATTAGGTTTAAAGATTGGTCAGCATGACACGCCATTACAACATGGTCATATTTTATTTTTAAATTATTAATCTCAATATATACTGATTTTTCAGAGGATTCTACAGATTGAATATTTACATTATTTTTGTAAGTAAAATCTGAATTCTTTATAACTTTATTAATATACTCTCTACTTCCATTTTTTACAGTTTTCCATTTAGGTCTATTTTTTATATTTAATAACCCATGATGATAAAAAAAATATAAAAATGTTTGCGTAGGGAATGATAATGAATCTTTTTTTGAACAAGACCATACTGCAGATGTTATTGGAATTAGATAGTTATTAATAAATGATGTGGAAAATTTATTTTCAATCAACCATTCTTCAAGAACGCTTTCCTTATTATTATTTATTGCAATATACCTAGAGGCTATTTTTTTAAATTTAAAAACATCGTATATTAATTGCCATTGACTTTTTTTTAAAAAATTTTTTCGTTGCCCAAAAATACCACCTAGACCTGCACCTGAATATTCATACGACCCATTATCTAGAGAGACAGATAAAGACATATTGCTATCTGCACAATTAACATCGTGGTATTTAAAAAAATTAGTCAAATTAGGATAATTTTTATTGTTATAAACTATAAATCCTGTATCTACATCTATAGGAATTGTTTTATTGTTTTCGGTTGGATAATTAATTTTAACGGTATTAGCATGACCTCCTAGCTCAGGTTCTTTTTCATATAAGGTTGTATTATGTTCTTTAGATAAGAGCCAAGCAGCAGATAACCCGGCTATACCAGAACCAACAACAGCTATGTTTAATGACTTTTTTGGAAATGTTTTAGGATTAATGATAGTTTTAGAAGGTAAGTAAGTATCCATTTATTCTATTTCCTGAAAATTTATTTGTTTTTAATAGCTACGAATAATTAATAGTATTAGATTGTAATTAAATTTTTTCGTCATGTTATTTAGTAACTTTTGGTTAAATATGATAAACCTTAATATTTCAGATTTAAAATATTTTAACATTAAAATTATATTAGGCTTTCTAGCTCTTATTTGTTTTTTTTCAACACTTAATATGGTTCCTCCTTTAGATAGAGATGAATCACGGTATATTCAAGCAACTGTTCAAATGCTTGAAACTAAAGATTTTGTCAATATTAATTTTTTAGAGTCACCGAGACTCAAAAAACCACCAGGAATTTATTGGCTTCAAGCAATATCTGCAGTTGGTATAAAAAATATTTTTTTTTTAGATAGTGCTCCTATTTGGGCTTTTCGGATTCCTTCTGCAATTGGTGCAAGTGTTTCTATATGGATTACATTTTTATTAGGACAACTCTTGTTTGGTAGAGCGCAAGGACTTATTGCAGCTTTATTATTGATGAGTTCACCTATAGTAATAATGGAGTCTCATATCGCTAAAACAGATAGTGTTCTTTTAGCTTTATTTTTATGTGCTTTATACATTTTAGTAAAAATTGTATTTTATGCGGATAAAAAATTACCCAAACCTTCAGATATTACTATATTTGCTTTTTGGATAATTATGTCTTTTACATTCCTTATTAAAGGCCCAATTGCCTTGGTAATATTATTGTTAACAATTATTTCTTATAAGGTTCTTAAGGAGCCTATTAATTTTAAAGATTTAAAGCCTATTATGGGAATAATTCTGTTTATGTTAATTATATTACCATGGTTTATTCTTATTAAATCAGGTAATAATACTGATGTGTTATTCAACTCTATAAAGAAGGATATGGTTTTAAAATTAGTAAGCGTTCAGGAATCGCATGGTGCACCTCCTGGTTCATACCTTTTATCTTCTATTTTAACCGCTTGGCCTATAGCTTTATTTATAATCCCTTCAGCATTGTGGTGTTTTAAAAATAAAGATAATAAAGCTGTTAAATTTTTATTATGTTCATTAATACCTTCATGGCTCTTTTTTGAGATAATTCCTACAAAACTATTACATTATGTACTTCCTTTATTACCTAGTTTTGCAATATTGACGGCCGCAATGATTGTATCCTCAGTTAAAGATAAAAAGTTTAAAGGTATATCTGAAAATTTTATAGTTAAATGTCTTAGTACACTACCATTTTTAGGAGGAGCAATAATTGCAGCTGGGATAATATATATAGGCAATAGATATGGAGAAGGGTTAACTCTTTCTATTTTACTTATTGCATCTATATATGTATTTAGTTCTTTTTTATGTGGATACTTTTTATATATTAAATCTTTTATTAAAGCAGCATTAGTGGTTATTATTTGTAATATTATTGCATTAAAATTACTCATAATATTAATTCCAAATCAACTGCAAAAAATATGGGTTTCTGAAAGAATTTATAGCCAAATCCAGGATAAAAATTTAAGTGAAGTGTTTTTATTGTTAGGTTACTCAGAACCATCTTTAATTTTTAGATTAGGGTCTCAAACAAAAATTGTAAGTAGTAATAAGGAGGCCATTAATTTAATTTTACATAAAAATATTAATTATATAATAATTGAAAGGTTTTATTTAGATCAATTTAAAAAATTATCTGAAGAAAATGGAATTGTAATAAATGCAATCGGTAATTCTATATTAGGATTTAATTATTCAAAAGGAAAAAATGTTGAAATTATTGTCTTTAATCTCAATCAATAAATAGTAGAAAAATTATCTTTATCATTGTAAATATATTTCTTATAATTACTATCTAAACATAAAGTTTTATAAAATAGGAATAGGAAAGTTTAAATGTTACCAGAATTATCAACTAAAGTTGAAGATTTATTAGAAAAAGTAAGCAAGTTTATGGATGAAAATATTTATCCAAATGAACAAAAAATAATGAATGAAATTGCAGAAGGCGATAGATGGCAACCATCACAGATTCTAGAAGGAATTAAAGCTAAAGCTAAAGAGCAAGGTCTATGGAATTTATTTTTACCAGAGAGTGATCGTGGAGCTGGCCTTACAAACTATGAATATGGACATTTGTGTGAATTGATGGGAAGAACGCAATTTGGACCAGAAGCATTTAATTGTTCTGCTCCAGATACCGGCAATATGGAAACCTTAGAAAGGTATGCTTCAGAAGAAGTTAAAGAAGAATGGATGAAACCGTTACTTGAAGGCACAATACGCTCTGCATTTGCAATGACTGAGCCAGCTGTAGCCTCCTCTGATGCAACCAATATAGAATCATCAATAGTTAGAGATGGTGATGAGTATGTTATTAATGGAAGAAAATGGTGGACTTCAGGAGCTAATGATCCTCGATGTAAAGTTTTTATCTTTATGGGAAAAACAGATGCTAAAAATCCAGATAGGCATAAACAACAATCTATGATAGTGGTTCCTGCAGATTCAAAAGGGGTAAAAGTACTTCGTCATTTACCAGTTTTTGGATTTGATGACGCACCTCATGGCCATGGTGAAGTGTTATTTGAAAATGTTAGAGTTCCGGCAAAAAATATATTGTTAGGCGAAGGACGTGGTTTTGAGATAGCACAAGGTCGCCTTGGACCTGGTCGTATTCATCATTGTATGAGGCTAATTGGAGTAGCGGAGGTAGCATTAGAAAAAATGTGTAAAAGAACAAAAGAAAGAGTAACATTTGGGAAGCCAATCTCAGAGCAATCTGTAACGCAAGAGCGTATTGCTGAATCAAGGATAATGATTGATCAATGCAGATTATTGACCTTATATGCTGCGCATAAAATGGATGTTCATGGAAATAAAGAGGCGCGTAAAGAAATAGCTATGATTAAAGTGGCCGCTCCAAATATGGCATGTAAAATTATTGATTGGGCAATACAAGCTCATGGAGCAGGTGGAGTTTCTAATGATTTTGGTTTGTCTAAAATGTATGCTCAATCTAGAACTTTAAGATTAGCAGATGGTCCTGATGAAGTGCATCGAAATCAAATTGCCAGATTGGAACTTAAAAGGCACAATTAAAAAGTTAATATTAATGAAAAATAATTATACTCTTAATCTTGAAGATATGCCTGTTAAAGAAGCACATAAGCTTGATCAAAAAAAACTTAGTGATTTTTTAATAGGCAAATTAGTTAACTTTTCTAGTATTAATAAAATTGGACAATTTAATGAAGGACAATCTAACCCAACATATGTAATTGAATCTCTAGAGGGCTATAGATATGTGCTTAGGAAGAAGCCACCTGGAAAGTTACTGCCTTCTGCTCATGCCGTAGATAGAGAGTATAAAGTTCAAAAAGCATTATATGAGACTGATGTTCCTGTTGCCAAAATGTATTTATATTGTGAAGATGAAAATATTGTCGGCACACCTTTTTATATAATGGAATATTTAGAAGGTAGAGTTTTTTTGGATACTACTTTACCTGGACATACTTCAGAAGATAGAACAGCTATCTATAATAGTATGAACGAAACTTTAGCAGCACTTCATAAGATAAAGCCTGAAGATATAGGATTAGAAAACTTTGGAAGGCCTGGAAGTTACTTTGTTAGACAATTAAAAAGGTGGTCTCAACAATGGGAATTATCTAAACAGCAAGATATACCAGAAATGCCATTATTAATAGAATGGCTATCAACAAATATTCCTATAAGTGACGAAACAACCATTGTGCATGGTGATTATAGATTAGGTAATTTGATTTATGATCTGAATGAACCAAAAGTTATTGCAGTCTTGGATTGGGAATTATCTACTTTAGGGCACCCACTCGCAGATTTAGGTTACAACTTAATGCTTCATGAAGAAGACTTTAATGTAAGAGATGGATTTAGTTTAAAAAATTTAGATTTAAAAGGTTTAGGTATTCCTACTAAAGAATATTTAGTACAAAAGTATTGTGAAATGGTTAATAGAGAAATTATCAATCCAAACTTTTATATAGTTTTTTCTATGTTTAGAAATGTTGCAATTTTAGAAGGTGTTTTGGCTAGAGGAAGAGCGGGAAATGCTGCTTCTTCTTTAGCGGAAGAAAAAGGTGCTTTAGCTAAACCCATTGCAAAAATTGCTTGGGATTTGGTAAAAAATAGTTGTTTAGATTAATTATTTCTATATCTTAGATTTTCTCTAGATAGATCAGATATTTTACTACAACCCATAAGTTTCATATCTCTTTCTATTTCATTTTTAAAGTTCCCTAGAGCTTTTTCAACAGCCGGTTGTCCTCCTCCTGCGAGAGCATATAAATAATATTTTCCACCAGAACAACATTTTGCTCCAACAGACAAAGCTTTTAAAACATGAGTTCCCCTTTGAATACCGCCATCGCATATGACATCTATTTTATCTCCTACGGCATCAACGATTTCTGCTAATTGATCAAAAGGGCTTCTAGATCCATCTAATTGTCTTCCTCCATGATTTGAAACCATGATGGCTGTAGCTCCTATATCAACAGCTTTTTTTGCATCTTCTACACTCATTATTCCTTTAAGGCAAAAATGTTTACCCCATTTTTTATTAATTTCTTCTGCATCTTTCCAATTCATAGTTTGATCCAGCATATTTGTAAAATAGTCTCCAACAGAAATAGCTATATTAGTTCCTGCATTCACAAATTTTGAAAGCTGAGGTAAATCAAACTTTTCATGTGTAAAATAATTTACTGCCCACATAGGGTGGCTAGCAAAACTTAATAGACTTTTTAGAGTCAATTTTGGAGGACTAGTAAACCCTGTATGTAGATCTCTTTCTCTGTTTCCTCCAGTAATAGTATCTACTGTTAAAGCAATTGCTTCATAATTTGCCTCCTTACAAAGATCTATCATGTGATTATTAAGTCCTTTATCTTTATGATAATATAACTGGAATAATTTAGGAGAAGAAATTTCTTCACTCATCCTCATTATATCCACGGTACCTAAAGAAGATAAACCAGACATTGTTCCAAATTTTTCTGCTGCTCTAGCAACAGCTAACTCACCTTCATGATGGAATAGTCTTTGTAATGCAGTTGGAGAACAAAATAGGGGCATATTTAATTTTTGTCCCATTACAGTTACAGACATATCTACATCTTTTACACCTGCTAGAACATTTGGAACTAAATCACAATCTTCGTAAGCTGCAGTATTTCTATCTTTTGTAATTTCATCATCGGCACCCCCGTCAATATAATGAAAAATAGGACCAGGCAATCTGCTTTTTGCTAATTTCCTAAAATCCATTGTATTATGACAATCTTTAACTCTATTAAATACCATTTGAAAATTTTTACCTTTTTAAATTTTATCCGTTAATTATATATATATATAATTAAAATAAATTCTATATAAATATTATACAATAATACTTATCTTGGTGCCATTCTTAATGAGCCATCTAAGCGGATTGTTTCTCCATTTAACATTTCATTTTCATAAATATGTTTTACTAGAGCAGCATATTCAGATGGGTGTCCTAATCGATGTGGATGTAAAGTTGAATCTATCAGAGAATTTTTAGCTTCTTCTGGTAAACCAGCAAGGAGTGGAGTTTCAAAAAGTCCAGGTGCAATAGTATTAACCCTAATACTTTGTCTAGCAAGCTCTCGTGCTATAGGAAGAGTCATACCAATAATACCACCTTTGGATGCAGAATAGGCTGCTTGTCCTATTTGCCCGTCATATGCAGCAATGGAGGCAGTGTTAATGATTACGCCTCTGCTTGAATTATTTTCTATATCGTTTGCTTGCATAATATTAGCTGCTGCTTTGAGAGTATTAAATGTCCCTATTAAATTAACATTAATAATTTTACTGAAGAGATTTAATGGACATGTACCTTCTTTATTTAGTACTTTGCTGGGGGCCCCAATACCTGCACAGTTTACAGTTAGGTTGATGGAGCCTGTATTTTTTAATATTGTTTCAAAGCTTTCTGAAACTAAATCCTCATTTGTAATATCTACATTAAGGTATTGACAATTAGAGCCCAATTTTTCAGCTTTTTTCATACCTAGTTCTTCTTGGATGTCGATTATTGTAACTTTACCTCCATGTTCGATAATATTATCGGCTGTCGCTCCTCCTAAGCCACTTGCCCCACCTGTTATTACAGCATTACAATTATTATAATTCATTTTTTATCTCTCTTATTTTTTATGATGAAAATTGTTCATTTATAAATTTTTCTTCAAGACTACTTTCAGTATCAAATAATAGCTTAAATGATAATTTTTTAGATAACTTAATATTTACGGTCTTTACATTCCTTACTTCAAGGTTGCCAGCAGTGGCACTGACTCCTCTTGTTTCTGGTTCTTTAATGTTAAACTGTACAATAGAAGTTTTAGGTAATAGTGCACCACTCCATCTTCTTGGTCTAAAAGCGCATATTGATGTTAAAGATAATAACTTAGAATTTATAGGAAGAATTGGACCATTTGCAGAAAGGTTATATGCGGTACTTCCTGCAGGAGTAGCTACCATTACTCCGTCACACACTAATTCATTAAGACGTTTTTTATTATTGACATTTATAGCTACTTTTGCAGTCATTCTAGATTGTCTTAAAAGTGATACTTCATTAATAGCTATACCCTTAAATTTTTTATTATTTATATCATATGCTTCCATTTCTAAAGGAGAAACTTTTGTAACAATTGCATTATTAATTCTTTCTAAAAGGTTATTCTTAGAATAAATATTCATTAAAAATCCTATAGTTCCTCTATTCATTCCATATATAGGTGTATTTTTAATTCCATAGGTTTCAATAACATTGAGAAGAAGTCCATCACCTCCTAAAGCGACAATAGCATCTGCATCATCTACTTTTGTATTTTTATAGGTCTGGGATAATTCTTTTAATGCTTTTTGTGCATCTTTTGCCTTAGATGCTATAAAAGCTATTTTATTAAATTTCATGACAATGATAATACCGTTTAAAATTATTAATAGAATATAAAAAAGTTAACATTTAATAAATTAAGTTAAAAGAAGTTTTTAACCGCCTGTTACACTCATATGTCTTTTAACTGCTGGACCAGAAGATCTTCTACTAATTTCAAAATCATGCCCTTTAGGTTTTCTAGAAATAGCTTCTCTGATAGCATCCTCTAGTTCTACGCCCGTTCTACCTTTTAATAATTCTTTTCTTAGGTCAGCTGAATCATCTTGTCCTAAACACATATAAAGTATGCCAGTACATGTTAGTCTAACCCTGTTACAAGATTCACAGAAGTTGTGAGTAAGAGGAGTTATAAAGCCTAATCGGCCTCCTGTCTCTTCAATTTTAACATATCTCGCGGGTCCACCAGTTTTATATTCACTTTCAGTGAGAGTATATTTTTCTTTTAGTTTTGCTCTTACCATAGATAAAGGTAAATACTGGTCTGTCCTATCTTCTGTAATTTCTCCCATTGGCATAGTTTCAATTACAGTAAAGTCATGCCCTTCTTTATGTGCCCATTCAATCATATCTCCTAGTTCGTCTTCATTGACACCCTTTAGAGCTACGGCATTTATTTTGCATTTTAAACCAGCCTTGGTTGCAGATTTTAACCCCTCTAAAACTTTATTGAGATCACCCCATCTAGTAATTTTTTTAAATAAATCTGGTTTTAATGTATCAATAGAAACATTTACTCTTCTCACCCCATAATCATATAATTGTTCAGAAAATCTAGGAAGTTGACTGCCATTAGTAGTTAATGTTAATTCATCAAGTCCATAACCTATTTTTGAACCTAAAGCTTTAATGAGGTTTAAAACATTTTTTCTAACTAAAGGTTCTCCTCCTGTTAGCCTAATTTTTTTTGTACCTAGGTTTATAAAGGAGGTACATAAAGTTTCTATTTCTTCAAGCGACAAGACATCTGATTTAGGTAAAAAAGTCATATTTTCTGCCATACAATAAACACACCTGAAGTCACAACGATCTGTCAACGAGACACGAAGATATGATATTGCTCTACCAAATGGATCTATCAAAGGAGTAATATTAGTTAATGTTTTTTCTGTCATATTATTTTCAATTTATTGTCAATACATATGGTTATATACGACTGTATATAATGGATCAAGAATTACTTTCAATAAAGTTTTTTCTTTGTATAATCAATATTGCAAAGTTGTTTTAGGAATAAAGTTTACATGAATGAGAATATATAAAAATGGACATAAATTGGCCTTTAAAAATATACGAAGTTTTAAAGAAAAATAACATAAGACAAATAGCCTATGTTCCTGATGCGGGACATAAAAGCTTAATTGAATTTTGTCAAAATGATAAAAACATGAATATGGTTAGTTTGACCACAGAAGAAGAGGGTATGGGTTTGTTAGCTGGAGCTTGGTTAGGAGGAGAAAAAGGAGTTTTATTGATGCAGTCAAGTGGAGTAGGCAATTGCATTAATGCATTAGCTTCTATAACTCGTGCGTGTAATTTTCCACTTCTTATGATTGTTACTATGAGAGGTGAATGGAATGAATTTAATCCCTGGCAAGTACCTATGGGAAAAGCAACAGAAAAAGTATTATCCGCATTAGATATTAATGTAGTCAGGTGTGAAAAAGCTGAGGAAGTTCAAGATACTGTATATGCTATGATGGGATTAGCCTATAAATCAAATTGTGCAACAGCAGTTTTACTATCTCAGCGTCTAATTGGCTCTAAAGCTTTTAAGGAATAGTTATGCAGAATTATTTACTAAATAGAAGATATGTTGTTACACAACTATTAAAAAATAGAAAAAATTCATTAATTATTAATGGATTAGGAGGAACTTGTTGGGACGTCGCGTCCTTAGGAGATAATGAATTAAACTTTTATGTTTGGGGAGGAATGGGTAACTCCTGTATGATTGGCTTAGGGTTAGCATTATCTCAACCCAAAAGAAAAGTAATCGTTATTACGGGTGATGGAGAAATGTTAATGGGGATAGGATCTTTAGCTACTATTGCAGTAAAACAACCAAAAAACCTTTCAATAGTTGTCTTTGATAATGAACTCTATGGAGAAACAGGCAACCAAAAAACTCATACTGGTCATTGTGCAGATTTAAGTGGGATTGCTATTGGTGCAGGAATTAAAAATTCATCTATTATTAAAACAAATGATCAATTATTGTCCTTATCTTCAAATATAAACTTGATAAAAGAATTAACTTTTTCACAAATAAAAATAAATAATGAAGAAGGTTCTTTGGTATTACCTATTAGAGAAGGTGCTTATATAAAAACACGTTTTAGAAAAGCTGTGTTAGGTGAAGCTATATTATTAGAATAAAATAACGTTAGTAAGATTTATTATTAGGAGATTTATATGAAAGATGATTTATATAAAAAAGGTCTAGAAGCAAGAAAAAAAGTTTTGTCTTCTGAATATGTAGATAAATCTATAAATGGTTCAGATAGTTTTAATAGAGAATTTCAAGAGTTAATTACTAAGTATTGCTGGGGAGAAGTTTGGACAAAAACTAAGTTGTCAGACAAACAAAGAAGTATGAATAATCTATGTATGTTGTCAGCTCTTAATAAATGGCAAGAATTTTCTATCCATTTTAGGGGGGCTATTAAAAATGGTTGTGACCTTGAAGAACTTAAGGATGTCTTGCTTCAAATTACGATTTATTGCGGGGTTCCTAGTGGAGTAGAGGCATTTAGGCATGCAAGGAAAGTATTGGAAGAAGACGGTATAGATGTAGAAGAAGAATTTTCTAAGATATGATTAATTCATATGGCTTTATAGGTTTAGGAGAAATGGGAAAGCCTATAGCTACTAATCTTTTAAAATCGTCAAAAAAATTAACAGTTTATGATATTGATGATTTAGAAAATAAAGCACCAAAAGGATCTTTTATAGCTAAATCATTAGATCAATTGGTATCAGTTTCTGAAATAATTTTTATTTCTGTACCTGATGGTAAAGCTTCAAGTAATGTAATTAATAATATACTCAATTCAAATGAAAAGTTAGTTAGTCATATAATAAATTTATCAACAATTGGTTTACAAGAAACTAAACCTCTAATAGAGGCTTTAAATAAAGTAAATATATCTTATATTGATGCTCCTGTTAGTGGAGGTAAATCAGGGGCAATCAATGCAACTATTACAATTATGTGGAGTGGGTCACAAAAACTTCTTGATGAAATAAGAGATGATTTGAATTGTTTTAGTAAGTCTATATTTTTTGTAGGAAAAGAACCTGGACAAGGTCAAATAATGAAATTAATAAATAATTATTTGTCTGCTGTGGCCATGTCATCAACTTCAGAAGCAATATTATTAGGATTAAAAAATAATTTAGATATGGAAACTATGTTAAACGTTTTAAACGTATCTACTGGTAAAAATAGTGCTACTCTAGATAAGTTTCCTAATAGAATATTAACAGAAAGTTATGATGCTGCTTTTAGGATGTCTTTAATGAATAAAGATTTAGAATTGTATTTAAGTGAAGCTATATCAAATGGAATGCCTATAAAAATTGCAAAAGTGGTAAAAAATTATTTTCAAGAAGGGGAAAAAAGTTTACCTTTAGGTGATTTTACAGAAATTTATAAAGTTATTAAGAAAATATAACTTAGTTTATATTTTAAGCTAAACTTATTTAGTCATAGAAAAAAGGAAACTAATGTTGCTAGAAAATAATAATAGAGTTCGAGGTATAGCAAGTATAGAATCAGACGCTTGGAAAGATATTAGAGATGGAGTGAGAACTTTATGTGATAATTTCCCTGGTGAATATTGGAGAAAGCTTGATGGTGCAAGAGAATATCCTGAAAAGTTTGTTAAGGCTTTAACTGATGCAGGTTACTTGGCTTGTTTAATACCTGAGGAATATGGAGGTTCTGGGCTTCCACTTGAAGCAGCTTGTGCAATTCTTGAAGAGATACAAAGGTCTGGAGGAAATGGTGCAGCCTGTCATGCGCAGATGTATATTATGGGTGCTTTGTTAAGGCATGGTTCAGAGGAACAAAAAAATAAATATTTACCAAAAATTTCTTCAGGAGAATTGCGTTTACAAGCATTTGGTGTCACTGAACCAGATGCTGGAACGGATACATTATCAATTAGAACAAAAGCAGAAAAGAATAATAATGGTTACATTATCAATGGTCAAAAAGTATGGACAAGTAGGGCCGAGCATTCTGATTTAATGTTACTTTTGGCAAGAACTAGTGCTGATAAAAGTTTAAAAAGAACGGAAGGTTTGTCATTATTTATTATAGATATGCAGAAAGCCAAAAATAATGGTTTAACTATTAAGCCAATAAAAACAATGATTAATCATGCAACCACGGAAGTATTTTTTGATGATTTAGAAATTCCTTTTGATAGTTTAATAGGAGAAGAAGGAAAAGGATTTAAATATATATTAGATGGTATGAACGCAGAACGCATATTAATAGCTGCTGAATGTATTGGAGATGCAAAGTTTTTTCTAGACAGAACTACAGAATATGCTTCTTCAAGAGTGGTTTTTGGAAGACCAATAGGACAAAATCAAGGAATACAATTTCCAATTTCTAGGGCATATGCAGAAACTGAAGCCGCAGGATTGATGGTTGATAGGGCAGCAAAACTATTTGATAATAATATTTCTTGTGGTACTGAAGCTAATATAGCTAAACTACTATCTTCAGAGGCATCATGGAAAGCAGCAGAAGCTGCAATTCAAACTTTTGGTGGGTATGGCTTTGCAGAGGATTATGATATTGAAAGAAAATATAGAGAGGCAAGGCTTTATCAAATTGCTCCAATATCAACAAATTTAATATTGGCATTTATTGCTCAAAATGTATTAGGTCTTAAAAAATCTTACTAGGAGAATATTTTGAAATCATTAGAAGGTATATTAGTAGTTTCTTTAGAGCAGGCAGTTGCAGCTCCCTTATGTTCTTTAAGATTAGCTGAAGCTGGCGCTCGAGTGATTAAGATAGAGAGAGCAGAAGGGGATTTTGCTAGATATTATGATAAAGATGTAAAAGGTGAAAGCGCATATTTTGTATGGTTAAATAGAGGAAAAGAGTCTTTGGTTATAGATATTAAAAATAAAGAAGACTTAAGTTTGTTAAAAAAAATTATTTCTTCTGCTGATATTTATATTCAAAATTTAGCTCCAGGTGCATCTGATAGAGCAGGCTTAGATTCCAAAGTTATGAGAGATTTAAATCCAAAATTAATTACCTGTGATATTTCAGGATATGGGGAAGCTGGTCCTTATAGAGACATGAAAGCTTATGATTTATTAGTTCAAGCTGAAACTGGCCTATGTAGTGTTACTGGTACACCAGAAGAAGAAGGTAGAGTTGGAGTATCAGTCTGTGATATAGCGTGCGGAATGAATGCTCATTCATCGATTTTACAAGCCTTATATGCCAGAGAAAAAACAGGAAAAGGAACAGCGATTCAAGTTTCCTTATTTGATGGAATGGCGGATTGGATGAATGTTCCTTATTTACAAACAGTTTATGGAAATAGGTCTGTAAAAAGATTAGGATTATCTCATCCTTCTATTGCACCTTATGGAGCCTATTATTCTAAATGTGGCAAAAAAATCTTAATTTCTATTCAGAATAAAAGAGAATGGGTTAAATTATGTACATCAGTATTAATGTTAAATGATTTGTATGCGGACTCAAGGTTTAATGAGCCTACAAAAAGGGTTAAAAATAGAATTGAATTAGATAAAATCATCTCAAATGAATTTGTTAAATATGATAAGGATTTAATAGTAGAGAGATTGAGAAAAGAAAAAATAGCATGTGGGGTATTAAATTCTATTGAAGATCTAGAAAAACATCCACAGTTAAGAAAAATTAAATGTACTATTGGAGACCAGGAAATAGATTTAATTGCTCCTCCATCAATAGTGTTAGGAGAAGAAAATATTATAAGTAAGGTTCCAAGAGTAGGCGAAAATTCTATAAATATAAGAGAAGAATATAATGAGTAATAGTGAAGAACTAGATCAATGGATAGGAAGGTTTATAGATAATAGTGAATATATAAATGAATTTCCAGTTAAGGCTATGGCAGCAGTATTTAATTATGAGAATATAAATATTAAAGAAGTTCCATATGGTTGGCATTGGTTGTATTTTTTAAATTTGCCATTACAAAAAAACCTAGGTCCTGATGGGCATGAAAAAAGAAGAGGGTTTATGCCTCCGATACAATTACCTATTCGAATGTATGCAGGAGGAGAAATTAATTACCATAAGCCTATATTAATAGGGGAAGAGGTTAAAAAAATATCTACTATTGAGTCTATAAAAAATAAAGTTGGATCTACAGGGAATCTAACTTTTTTAAGAATTAATCATAAAATTTCTAATAATAGTGGTGTGTTAATTAATGAATATCAAAACCTAGTCTATAGAGAAGATAAAAACACGCAGAAAACTAAAGCTAATACAAGCATTAAATCACCAGAACATTATGATTTTGAAAAAGTATGGAAAACTTCACAAGAAATGTTATTTCGTTATTCTGCATTAACACATAACACGCACAGAATTCATTATGACTTTCCTTATGCAACTAATGTTGAGGGTTATCCTGACATAGTTGTTCATGGTCCTTTAATGGCAACATTTTTGTTGGATTTAATTAATAATATAATTAAAGTCACTAAACAAAAGCTTAATAAGTTTAGTTTTAAATTGCTCAGGCCAGTTTTTGTGGGAGGAGAAATATATGCTCAGGCAATTAAGACTTCTACTGGATTGGATTTATGGATTAAAGATCAATATGGAAAAATGTCTTTATCAGCTCAAGCAGATTTAACAGATTAGTTTTCTATATTAAATAATATCGAGTCTACATTTTTATGAGCATTAATTACTACATTTTTTAAACTTAAAGCAGATTCTAAAACAGTGTCTATATAAAATGATGAAGTAGATATTTTAGAAATTAAAAATTTATTTTTTTTATTGTTTTTTAATAATTGAGAAGCTTTTAATGCACTTTTAGCCATCATCCATCCACCAAATATACTACCGCACATATCTATAAATGGAGTGGCACCAGAGGCGGCTTGTCTTTTATTATGCTTCCACATCGAAAGAAGTTCATCTGCAGTTTCTTCTAAGATATTAATAGCTTTTATAACTTTGTTTCCAATATAAGGTAACTCGCCGTCTTTAATTGCTATACAAATTTCTGCATCATTTTTCATTTCATTTAATAACCTTTTAAATACATTCCCATCATCCATCGTAAGCTTTCTTCTTAAAAGGTCTAAAGCTTGAATGCCATTTGTTCCTTCATATATTGGAAGTATTCTCGCATCCCTATAATGTTGTGCAGCTCCAGTTTCTTCAATAAAACCCATTCCTCCATGTACTTGAACTCCAGTAGATGCAATTAATACTCCTTGGTCTGTGCACCATGCTTTTACTATGGGAGTTAATATATCCAAATTTTCTTGTGCTTTTTTTTTAATTTTCTCAGATGAAGCTCTTTTAGTTAGATCTAACTCACTTGCGGTATATAATGAGAGAGCACGCATTGCTTCTGTTCTAGACTTCATATCCATTAGCATCCTTTGAACATCTGGATGATCTATAATAGCTACTGTTCCTTCAGTAGCATTATCAATAGAGTTTCCTTGTAGACGAGTTAAGGAAAAATTTAAGGCCTGCTGATAAGCCCTTTCTGCTATAGATACTCCCTGGATTCCGACATTTAGTCTAGCGTTATTCATCATAGTGAACATGGCTTTAAGCCCACCATTTTCATGAGCAATTAATTCTGAAATTGATCCTTCATTATCCCCAAATGCTAATACGCAAGTAGGGCTGGCTATTGTCCCAAGTTTATGTTCAATAGAAACTACTCGCACATCATTCTTTTCTAATATTTTTCCATCTTTAGAGATCATATTTTTAGGAGAAATGAATAATGATATGCCTTTACTTCCTTCAGGAGCATCTGGCAGTCTTGCCAATACTAGGTGAATAATATTTTCAGTCATATCCTGGTCACCATGAGTAATATATATTTTGTTTCCATATATTTTATAGAATTCATTGTGAGGAATAGCCTTTGTTTTTAACAAAGATAAATCAGAACCAGCTTGTGGCTCTGTAAGATTCATAGTTCCTGACCATTCTCCACTAATCATTTTTGGTAAATATTTTTGTTTTTGTTCTTCAGTTCCATAAGCTTCTATTACTTCTATTGCGCCTTGCGTTAACAGCATGTTAAGAGAAAAACTCATATTTGCAGCATGCCAAACTTCGTTTAAACCACCAACAATTTTCCAAGGCATTTCCTGACCTCCATACTCTTTAGAACCTGCAACTGATGCCCATCCACCTTTGATATATTGATTATAAGCATCTACAAAACCATTAGGCATTCTGACTAAGCCATTTTCTAATGAGATTCCTTCTTTATCTCCAAGGCTATTGAGAGGTGCTAAAATATTAGTTGCAAATTTACCAGCTTCTTCAAATATCTGTTTTATCAGCTCTACATCAGAGTATTCTTCATTATTGTTTTCAATAGTTGACGTTAGATTATTTATAACAAATAAAATATCTTCTATAGGCGCGTTATACTCTTGCATATTTTTCCTCTATATTATTTTATAAAACTTTTCCTGGGTTAAGAATATTATTAGGATCAAAACTAGATTTTATAGATTTCATCAAATTTATTTCAATTTTAGGGTTATAGTTTTGTAATTCTTCTCTTTTTAATTTTCCAATACCATGTTCTGCAGAAAAACTTCCATCTAAATTTTTAACTATATCAAAAATTAATTTATTTACATCCTTCCATTTATTAAGAAATTCTTTTTTATCTTGTTTTAGAGGTTGACTAATATTAAAATGAATATTTCCATCACCTATGTGACCAAAAGCAACTACTCTAGAATTAGGTATGAATTCTTCAACACATTTTGATGCACTATATATAAATTTACTTACGTTGTTTATAGGTACTGATATATCATGCTTTATAGATCCACCTTCGGGTTTTTGTGCTTCATTTAATCCGTCTCTTAGGGTCCAAAGCTCTTTTCTCTGTTGAGTGCTTTCTGCTATTACACCGTCTAATACAATATTTTTATTTAAGGCTAGTTCAAAGAGGTCTTCCATTTGTTGTCTTAAATTATTTTTAGAAGAAGAAGAAAATTCTATAAGTATATACCATTTGTATTTTTCTTTTATAGGCTCTTTAGCACCAGGGATATGTTTAATAACCATTTCCATTCCTACTCTACTTACAAGTTCATATGCATTAAGTAGATCCGCACTTGCATTACGAGCTAATCCTAATAGTTCTATTGCAGCATCAGGATCAGGTATTGCAAATAAAGCTGTTTCAATATTTCTAGGTGCTGGGAATAATTTTAATACTGCTGAGGTTATAATTCCTAGAGTACCTTCACTTCCTATAAATAGCTGCTTTAAATCATATCCTCTATTATCTTTTCTTAAACTTATTAAATTATTCCATATTTCACCATTAGCTAAAACTACTTCTATTCCTAAAACTAAATCTCTTGCCATTCCATACCTAAGAACATTAATACCTCCTGCATTAGTAGATATATTGCCACCTATTGTGCAAGATCCTTCAGACGCAAGACTTAAGGGAAATAAAAAATTTTTTTCATCTGCAATATTTTGAATATTATTTAAAATACAGCCTGCTTCTACAGTAATAGTAAAGTTTTCTTCATTTAACTCTTTAATATTATTCATTCTCTCTAATGATAACATTATTTCTTTTCCATTTTCAGAAGGAATAGTTCCTCCACAAAGGCCTGTTCTTCCTCCTTGAGGCACTACTTTTATATTATGTTCATTACATAATTTTAAAATTTTACTAACTTCTTCAGTATTTTGAGGTTTTAATAATAAAGATGACTTTCCTTTAAACAACCCTCTTTCTTCTACAAGGTAGGGTGCAATAATTTCTTTATCTTCTATCCAGCCTTTTGGACCCAAAGTTTTTTTTAATTTTTGTAAATTTAAAATTTCTGGTTTCATATGCTTTATCTTACAGATTAATAATAATTAAATATAAAACTTTAATTATTTAGATCAAGATTAATT
>Ga0209402_10001877_pt1 | contig 22069 bp, 21 predicted proteins | sample ArcticOcean_MG_C_3_FD_187437 | JGI IMG/M metagenome (GOLD analysis project Ga0209402, IMG submission 187437) | Marine microbial communities from western Arctic Ocean - ArcticOcean_MG_CB8_126 (SPAdes) (version 2) | ecosystem: Environmental > Aquatic > Marine > Oceanic | place: Arctic Ocean... | reverse complement strand
GATATACAATTTACAAAACTCATGTTTGGCATCAAAACGCGCTGAAATGACGTATCGCCCCGTGATTATTGGCTTGTACGGGTATAAAAATTCCTTGCATACCTATTTACAGGCCATTATACTTATACTTATACGCAACTTTCACCTTAATAAACCCGGGTTGTACCGTATACATCACTCGGTCGACTGCGGGGTCGTCTTGCACCAAAAGGTGCATTACTCTCATAGAGAATCCTAATTTATAGGGGGGTAACACATGAATCGCGCAGAATTAGCTTCTGCAGTTGCTGACACTGCTGGTTTGTCCAAATCCGATGCGGATAGCGCTGTTGCAGCAACCCTGGATGCCATCAAAGGCTGTCTGGCAGGCGGCGACTCCGTGACGCTGATTGGTTTTGGTACGTTCAGCGTATCAAATCGAGAAGCCCGGACCGGTCGTAACCCGGCAACAGGCAAAAGCATCCAAATTCCTGCCAAGAAAGTAGCCAAGTTCTCAGCAGGCAAAGCATTGAAAGACGCTGTAGCTTAAGAAACACCTTTAAGCCCATCCGGTCTTTTCGACTGGATGGGCTTTTTGTATTTATACCCGGGATTCTGTGATACGGGATTGTCCGCGTTGATTGATACGTGGTGCCCGTAAATCAACCTATCTCCACCCCCACCTCAGCAGCTACCTTCCTTACAAATGCATTGGCGGTCGGAATTTTCTCCGGCGGAATATGCTCAAACAAAAGATAGCCATCGGGATTAATCGCGTGGTAGCGCGTAAGAAAGGTCTTATAGTCGAGCAACCCTTCACCGGGGACCTCTTCGTCGAGATGAGATACCAGATCGTTACCAACACGGATGTCCTTGGCATGGCCGATAGGTGATATGGGCCCCAGGCGATCAAATATGTAGTTCAATTGCGCCGTGCTGTTGAACGCCTGATGGATCGACTCAAAATGATTGACCGGGTCCATCACCACGCGTATCCGCGGTGAACCGACCCGTTCGATCACCTCGACACAAATATCTGGATTTTGCATAATGGAAACGACGTGACATTCGACCACGACCGTGACGTCGTTGGCTTCGGCGTCCTCACCAATTTCACGCAATGTATCGACAAAACGCTGGATACTCTCCGACGTATGGTTGTCCGGATGGGGCGTCCAGGAACCAGCCGGGTTAAGACTCCCGGGGCGGATCAGATGCACACCCGCCTTGAGCTGTCGAGCTACACGGTTACCGGCTTGAATTTTATCGATAACCCGTCGGCGTACCATGTCATCCGGATCGAATAGACATTCCCCATAGAGCAACAGAAACTGAGCCATCTCCAATCCGAGCGGTTCCCATATCGTCCGTCCGTATGCGCATTCCTCCTCTGTAACCGTAGCCGGGTCACCACCGAAATGGTGACCAAAACCGGTGAATTCCATCTCAAGAACGCTATCAAATTGATCGGCGGTGAACGTACGGAAATCATTCGGCAGCATGTTGACCACCTGAGTGCCGGTCACGCCGATCGTCTTTGTTTCCGAACTCTGATCATTCGCTGCCGGTTGTAACGTATTGGGCAGCATACCAACTACGCCGAGACGCATGAGGTTCCTTTGGTAATAAGTGGCAAGTGACAAGTGACAAGTGACAAGTGACAAGTGACAAGTGATGGACAATTTTTCTGTGATGGGCCTATCCTGTCAAGACAATTATCCGATCGCCATACGTAATATACATCATCTTCATATACCCATCTGCCTACTTATTCCTCCACATTTTCCCTTGACTTAACCAAGGGTGTCGCATATTTTTATGGCTCCATTGTGATGCCGGGTGATACAGGGCATGTGGTACGCCGGGGTGGTGGAATTGGTAGACACAGGAGACTTAAAATCTCCCGGACCTCATAGTCCGTGCCGGTTCGAGTCCGGCCCTCGGTATTCGGTCAGAAGTCAAAAAAATAAGGGCGCTTAGCTCAGATGGTTAGAGTGCCACGTTGACATCGTGGAGGTCAGTGGTTCGATCCCACTAGCGCCCATTTTAATTTTCTTCAATATACCTGCAGTCCTTGTCTGCGTCGGTGTGATTCACATAACCGACCTGACCGATCGAATCCTACCGGCTACACTTTCTTCTTTCAAACTATATCCACCAACTTACTCACGTAGGGCGCGGAGTTTTCGCATCCGAGAAATACTGTAAGCGCCGCACGCAACGCAAGGATATTGGTCATATTCGCGTTCCAAGTTGAATTTGCACTCCCAGCTGAAAATTAAAATTTCCGCGTCCCCCGTGCATTCTCCGTACCCACCGTGCGAAAGCGCTGATTGATGAAGGCGCCATCGGAGACCTCTTTTTATGCAACGGTCCTTCCTTGGATACTCGGCTATCAAAGGCTGGCGATTTGATCTCGCCCAGGCCGGCGGCGCTCTGATCGACGCCGGGAACATCGCATTGACCTGCTCCGGTGGCTTTTAGGGGAAGTCGTATCCGTCCAAGGGGAATCGGGCACCTACATCCATACACAGATGGGCGGCGAAGATACGGCCTCTATATGGCTTCGTTTTGCGAACGGGGCCATTGGCCATCCGGTTTGTAGTTGGGGCATCGCCGTCCAAACACGGGAAGAATCTCTAATGATCGCCGGAATAAATGGAACCTTATGGACCGAGAACGCCGTTCTGATCATACGATATACCATCGACCGGGCACCTGTTGATCAAGAAACCTTTCCAGCGGTTACCTATCCCGAGTCCGTTAAGGATCTGATCTTTCACTTTCTGGACTGTCTCCAACAAAACACCACCCCCGTCGTTACGGCTGACGAGGCCCGCGCCGCGCTTCGTATCTCCCAAGCCGCATATAGGCCATGGAGACAGGGCAAAAAGCGATTTTGTCCTGAAGGTAATGACTTCGCGCCGTTATCAAAGACGACAAGCAGCCAATTACCCTATGCGCATCAACTTCGACCGTGTATCTTCTCGTATTTCCTGGATTCTTCTGGCGCTATCTCTGTTATGTATAGGTCTTGAATGGTCCTGGAAACCTGTTTATGTATGGGGTGGTGTATCCGGTATTTACTGGCTGCTCATTCTTGTTGGCGGGGCGGTATTTCCCCTCGCAATTGTGAGTTTAACCGGTGGGATTATCAGTGGATTCATATGGATCCTCAGATCATTTCAAAGGGATCCAAAACAGGGGATTACCGGCGTCCTTGTTTTCAGGTTGACGACGGCCGGAATCGTATTCATGGTCGCGGTCTATCAGGCCGTGATCTCATTATGGGCACGGATAGATACACTGATCGCCGGCGAACGTACCTACTACCAGGCCAATACCACACTCTTTGAAATCAACTTCGGCCTATTTGAGAGCGACCGTTACGGTATTTTCTCCCGTCAGGTCTACCGATCTGACAATTACATAAAGCCAATCCAGATTGCCCTGCATTATGATAAAACAACGGGTACCATCCTTATCGAATCAAACGCTGGAGAAATCATTCATACACACGTTGTGCCAAAGGACTGATTGGGATGATCTGATTGGAAAATAGGTGCTCTACTCACATGATGCATTACAGAACACTCGGAAAAACAAATCTGAACATCTCCCTGCTCAGCCTGGGTACCGGCGGGGCCAGGCGGTTCGGTCAGGCACAGGGGATGACACAGCCGCAGCAGAACGCCTTGCTGGAACGGGCGATCGAACTTGGTATTAACTATATCGATACCTCCGAAGGCTATGCCGACAGCGAAAACATTTTAGGCCGGGCACTTGCCGGTGTATCTCGTTATCAATATATTCTATCCACCAAATGGGCGATGTATAAAGGGGATCAATTGGCGGAAGATCCTCAACTGCTCATTGATGCGGCCGAACGCAGTTTGCGCCGATTGGGTACAGAATATATTGATATCATGATGTTCCACGGTATATTGCCTCATCTATACCACGATGTCGTAGACCGATTTTACCCGGCCATGCAGCAATTGAAAGATGAGGGGAAAATTCGTTTCATCGGGTTCAGTGAAGCCTATGGCACGGATCCGGCGCATGAGGCCATCGCCCTCGGGCTGAAGACGCATCCTCACATCTGGGATGTGGTCATGGTCAAATACGGCATCCTGAATCAGAAGGCCGATGATGAAATTTTGCCTTTGGCGTTAAAACATCAGGTCGGCGTGCTCAACATGGCGGCGGTACGGATCAAACTGCCTGACCCTGTTCTTCTGGAAGCGTTGATCGCCGATTGGAAACAACGGGGCCTGATTCCCACTGATGCGTTACCGGCCCATAATCCGTTGGGCTGGCTGGTACATGGCGAGGTCGATTCGGTCATCAGTGCAGGCTATAAATTTTCAGCCGACCATCCGGCCATCTCTACGATCTTAACCGGTACTGCGACCATCTCACACCTGGAGCAGAACGCCCGAGCGCTGGAGAACCCTGCATTGTGTGCGGCCGATACCACACGGCTCAAAACCCTTTTCGGCCATATTGCGGAATATGCGTAGCGCGTAACCAGGAGGATACGGAGTTTCCCGTGGTTAAACTTGAGAGGCCAACCATGAAAATTACTGATGTAAAAGCCGTATACCCGAAGTGGCCTAACAGGGCCCAGGGGGCCTGGCAGTCGCATTTCTGGCAGATCGTGGTACGCATTGAGACGGATGCGGGCGTGACGGGTTATGGATATGGCGGCGGCGGAGAGCCGGGAGTGCTGATTATCAACGGGCATTTACGGGAATTATTGGTCGGACGATCCGTAGACCGTATCGAGGATATCCAAACCATCTGGGATCATCTGTACTTCAAATCGCTACCGTATGGCCGTAAAGGCATCGCGCTTATGGCGCTCAGTGGCGTCGACCTGGCCTTGTGGGACCTGCTTGGCAAAGCCGAGAGAAAGCCCGTGTATGATTTACTCGGCGGCCTGAAGAAGAACCCCATAAGAGCCTACGCGACAGGCCAGGATTTTGCCCAGGCACGTGACCATGGCTATACGGCCGTCAAATTCTCCCATCAATGGCAATCAGACGCCGACTACGACACGGCGATCGCATACGCAAGTCAGGCAAGGGCGATGTTCGATGCCGACACGCTGCTTATGATCGACTGCTACATGTCGTGGGATATCGATGTTACGCTGGAGATGCACCGATTACTGGCCGAGCATAACATCTACTGGTTCGAAGACGTCCTCACGCCCGACCATCTGGACGACCTCGCGACCTTGCGTCCGCAACTCGCGCCCGTGCTTCTTGCCGGCGGCGAACACGACTTCTCCCACCACAGCTTTGCCGACCTCGCCCGTACCGGCGCCCTTGACCTCTGGCAACCCGACCTCACCTGGTGCGGCGGCCTCACCGCCGGCCTGCGTATCCTCGACATCGCCCGAGCGCACCATATACCCGTATGTCCCCACCGCGGCGGGGAAATCTGGAGCCTCCACTTCATCGCCGCCACCGACTGCATGGACCTCGCTGAATCGCATCCAGCGCGGTGGAATACGCCGGCAGATCTGCTATGGCCGGATGAGCCACAAGTGGTGGATGGGGTGTTTACGTTGCTGGACAGGCCGGGGTTTGGGGTCAAGTTGAATGAGGCTATGATGTAGGGTGTTTTAACGACACTTCATATGAAAATATATAGTCTATCCTGCCATGCGATCCATCATGCAGACAAAGCCCGACCTCCTTGCTGAAAATATCGGCTATGTTGAGTTGTCTTTATTGATAAAGTCAAAATATCAAGGGCGGTGAATTACTATTGTTGGCCCGGCAAAAAAGTATAGAAGTGCACTCCAAACCGTTCCAACTTACCCAGTTCTTCCCATCAATTATATTCTTCATAGGGAAATGGGAGAGTCTCCTACATGCGTCGGAAGACACCATACGGTCTAATGTAAGATTGGGGTTATCTCTACCTTACAACTAACGACAGCGGTGAGGGAAAAAGCGGCCTGTTAAAAATATCACCGAGGATGCATCCAAATAACAGCACTCAAGTGATGGTCGGACTCATTAATCCACTGGTGTTCCAACCAGAACTACACTCATGACGTTAATCATTTCAATTGGAGCGGCCCTGATGAATAATTATCTCGGCATAGGCCAATAACCCTGCTTGCCGCTGGTTATTGGCCTATGCCTAACAGCACCATCTCAAATATTATTTTAGCACCAACACCAGTTTAGCATATCCCTCTTGACATCCACCCCCTCCTTACTTACTTTACTTACAGGCTGCCCGGAGACAGCCGCCACGGCCGCGGGAAGGACTGAGTCCATCTTCACTGCATTATAGAAAAACCTATCCACCTTCTTTCTGCCTGTGGTTGCGGACGCCGGGCGATCCATGAGAGAGGGCTCCAATGCCGCCGAAGGTCCTGCCTTCGCAACCCAGTCTTCTCCAGCTAAAACGCCAGGCCAAAGAGTTACTCCGTGCGTATCGTCTCGATGATACCGTGGCGGTAAAACGCATGCGTGCGTCGTTGACCGACGCACATACCCACGTGTCGTTGCATGATGCGCAGGGGGTGCTGGCACGAGAATACGGATTTGCAAGTTGGGCGAAACTGAAGCGGCATGTGGAGACCCTGCTACATCACAGGGGGTATAATATGTCTGACGTACTACAACAATTCATTCGGGCAGCAGACCGCGGCAATGTCGAAGAAACCAAAACGTTACTGGAGCAACACGCGGATCTCCATACCCATCTTGATGAACCGCTGCTCGCTTTCGACACGCCACCACTCGTCCACAACCGAAACAACCGGGAGATGGTAGACCTGTTGCTCGACTACGGCGCGGATATCAATGTAAAGGGTCAGTGGTGGGCTGGCGGCCAGGGCGTTCTTCACGCCGCCGAACCCAAGATGGTGGACTATCTCATTTCACGAGGTGCGGAGATCGACGTGCATGCGGCGGCCCGTATCGGTATGCTGGACCGTGTCAAAGAACTGATCGAAGCAGACCCGTCGCTGGTCAATGCCAAAGGACCGGATGGTCAGCGACCGCTGCATTTTGCCGCAGCGCCGGAGATCATCGATTATTTGCTGGAAAACGGGGCCGACATCAACGCCCGATGTGTGGATCATGAATCTACCGCAGCGCAATACGCCGTCGGTAAAACGGAACGATGCCGGTATCTGATTGAAAAGGGTGCCGACGTGGATATCTTCATGGCATGCATCTTAGGCAACCTGGATCTGGTAAAACAGGTCGTCGAAGCAGACCCGGACTGTGTCAACGGTCATACGCCGCAAGGGTTCTCCAAAGATGAGTCTGGGGACGGCTATATCTACCCGCCGACACCGGACAACACGTCCGCCCATATCTACGTCTGGCAGATCGGTCTGAACATGACGCCTCATATGGTGGCGTTGCGCCATAGCCACGACGCCATACATGCTTATCTGCTCGAACACAGCTCGCCCCTGCGCCGTCTTATCGACGCCTGCATACGGGCCGAACAACGGCCGATGGAGCAAATACTGATCTCCCATCCGGGGCTGGACCTGACCCTGTCAAAGAAAGATGGCGGTGTGCTGTTCGGCCGCGGGTTCTATGAGTATTACCACAACACCGGGTTTGATGTCGCGGCCTCTATACTTGCGTCCATTGACGCCGGATTCAGGCTTACTGCCCATGCAGAGATGGGCGGTACACCGCTGCATTGGGCAGCCTGGTATGGCTGTGAACCAGCGGTCGTTACTCTGATAGAACAAGAAGCACCGATTGAAGCCGAAGACTGGACATTCGGGAGTACCCCCTTGCAGTGGGCAATCCACGGCTCCATACACGGCCACCATTCCTACGGAGACCATTATGCTATCGTAGAACGCCTGCTCAACGCGGGTGTCAGGACCGAAGGCCTAGACCGACCAACGGGAGACAGCCGGATTGACGCCTTGCTGGAAGGAAAATGAGAGAGGGGAATTATGAATGGTAATTTTTAATTTTGATTGAAAACCGAAATCCATGGTAACGTTAGCACCTCGATATTTGACTTCAAATCAATCATCATTCATCATTCATCAATCATCATTCATCATTCATCATTCATCATTCCCCAGGTGCATCCGCCCTTGTGCTACTATATAACCATTCCGTGTTGTTTGTTCGATTCCGACGGCAACGCTTATCGTTCATCTAAGGTTGTGTAAACAACCCGAAAAGGAGGTAAACTATGAAAACGTTACCCATACAGATAGTGAGAATGGACCAGTGGCCTGGTGAGGTTTGTGCGTAGCTGATTTGAAATGTCGTGTTTTAAGGAAAGAAGTACAATCACGCGTAATACCGCCCAATACACCTCACATACTTTGTGTTTGTTGCGCTACGCGGTACGGCCATTTAAACCCAACAAGCACAACACCCCACGTACAAACACCTGAGATTTTCGAATATCACCTCCATCACCGGTCTGTTCTTCGCCAAAACCGAGCGCCCTTCTCAGCGTAATCTGATCTATGCTGTGTACAATCATAAGTCCGTAGGCCAAATAACGCGCAAAAAAGTCGATGTCAAGGCACCCGAAACGGCCATGTCCGTCAGGCATGGCGATGCAGGGCAATGCAGAGCGCGGCCTTTGAAACCGTTCGACGCCAGAAGGAATATCGTACACAGCCTAAAACAGAGACAGACGGGCACCCTTGTTCCATGCCTTGTCCTGTAAGCTATAAGATCCATGTCGTGCGGTAGGGCCAGTATTTTAAAAAATGATATTACCATTTGTGATGAAAGCCACGCATAGGGCCTTCGAGCCCTGCGGGGTTTGTCATTTTCAATTGCTCTCTGGAGAATCTTGATGGCCAAAACCGTCTATTACGGTACCACCATGGAAGAAGCTCAACGGATAGCCGAGGGTGATTACGCTACACTCGTTGACGGTATGATATATACCCAGGCACATCTGCGCCTGATGCCGGCCATCGGTGATGCGGAACGCTGCCGGGTGAAAGATGAAGATCAGCCGGCGGTGGTGCATCTGCAAATTAAATACAAGAGTCTGAGTCCAGGTAATAAGGCCAAAATTAGATCGGCCAGGCTGATGACGGACAAAGAAATATTGCACCTTACCGGGTATACGTTTAACAGAGCAGGCTTCGGCGATCTGCCCTCCGGTATAGTAGTACGGTTATGTCACAGGGATTATATGATCGAATGTGATGGCCGGGAATACCGGTGCTCACTACGGCGCAAGCTGACGCCGGTTCTACGTAGTGGTAGCGATAAACCGCTGACGGTCGGTGACCGGGTCAAACTGACCCTCGTCGACGATCATACCGGGGTCATTGAGACGGTGATGGGGCGTACGACGGCATACGGTCGGACCCGGGTACGGACCGATGGGCCCAGACAGACCCGTCGTCCTTCTACCGTCCTGGCCAATCTCTCGGGTTTGATTATTGTTAACGCCGCATTGCAACCGCCACTCAAACCGGCGATGATAGACAAATTTCTTGTGATTGCGGCATTCAATGGGATTTGTCCCATAGTCTGCCTCAACAAGATTGATCTGGTTGAGGACCAACAACCCCTTCTTGATCTGATCGGCATTTACAGAGATATTGGTTATGATACCGTCATGACGAGTGCGGAAACAGGCGAGGGGATTGACGAGCTTCGGGCCTGGATGCAGCATAAGACCTCCGGGTTGGTTGGCACATCGGGCGTAGGGAAATCCTCCTTGCTCAACGCGATACAAACCGATCTCCGTATTGCAACAAAAGGGGTAAACGAGCGTAAGGGCGGGAGGCACACCACGTCAGCAACGCAGTTGTACCCGCTGGAAGGCGGCGGCTATGTCGCCGATACGCCCGGTATCCGAACGCTTCAATTCATGAATATAGAACCGCAAGTGCTGCGGCAGTATTTTCCGGAAATGCAGCAATTGAAAGAACCTTGCCACACACAGCCCTGTTATCATACAGGCGAACCCGGTTGCGCTGTTAAGAAAGCCGTAGAAGACGGCATCATGGCTCCATCACGATACGAAAGTTATCTGCGTTTTTGTGGCGGAAGATAGGGACGCGTTGGGGTAGAACACATTGGTAAATGGTTGACCTGGTGCTTTAAGGGTATGGCCTTTTACTCGGAACTCAAAACTCAGAACTCAGAACTCAGAACTCTAAAAGAGGTTTTCATGCAGGAAGGTATTGTACTCAGTGCCCCCGGTGGCGGATACGAAGTCCTGGTCGGCGATCAGCGGATTCAATGTTCCCTGCGGCATCACATCGTAGAAGCCGATGAGCGACATCGGGATGAGACCAAAGAGATGCCGTATGTAGATCTGGTGGCTGCCGGCGATCGTGTAGGCATTGCAACGCCCGGACATCAGGTGAGCGCGGCTATATCGAGGAACTTTTACCACGGTCAACGCGCTTCGGACGGACCCGGATGGATGGATGGCGTCAAATCATCGTGGCCAATCTTGATGTCCTCTTAATCGTCTTTGCCGCACGGCATCCGCAACTCAAACTGCGCATGCTCGACCGGTTTCTGGTGACGGCGGAAGCGTCGGGCCTGCGACCGGTCATTATCATTAATAAGATGGATCTGGTAGAATTTGAAGACCTGAAGAATCAGATGGCCCTGTACGAAAACATGGGCTATTCTGTGCTGTATACCAGCGCCCAGACCGGTTCAGATATCGAGGAAGTACGGTCCGTTATGACCGATCAGATATCCGCCTTTGTCGGTTCGTCCGGTGTGGAAAAATCATCTCTGCTTAACGCCATTCAACCGGGCCTGCAGCTTCAGGTGAATAATGTGGATGAACGCTGGCATAAAGGGCAGCATACGACTACGGCGGTCACGCTGTTGTCGCTGGGATTCACCGGCTATGTGGCTGATACGCCCGGTGTTCGTACATTGGGATTGCTTGACATCGACGAGACGGATGGTCTCGATAAATTCTTTCCGGACATGAGGGCGTTTATTCCACAGTGTCAACACCGCAGTTGCCGGCACCACCAGGAACCGGGATGCGCCGTCAAAGCCGCAACAGAAACGGGGGAGATCGCCCAGGACCGGTATATCAGTTATCTTCGACTTTCAGGCATAAAAGAAGGACGTTTTGAACGACATGCCAGTAAGAAAAAAGATAAAAAAATGCAGGACAGGAGGCGAAAACATGCGCGCAGATGAACGTCTCAGTCAATCGGTCAGCCCAGAGGATGGGACGGCCGAGCAGGAACCCCTTAAAGGCACCGAAACATCTTATCTGGCTTCCCTGGGCCTGATCCGGATCATCCATCGAAATAAGCAGCGGATGGCCCAGTTCCAAAATCGAGTTCGTCAGGCGGATTTTATCGACCGGCCTAATATGCGGATGGTTGGTGCCGCCCGATCTCACGCTCAGACCCTGAACGACCAGATTGAATCTCTGGAAGGTGAACGGCTGGATCTCTCTCGTCAGGCCAGTGGCGGTATTGTGCTCAAACAACCGCAAGAACCTGATATACGATGGATCTGGTGGTGGCTCAACGAACCGTCGGTGCAATTGAATCTACCGGCTACCTTTCCTGCCCTGCAGTTCTTTACCGACCAGTATAATACGTAGAGCCGGGTCGAAGCGCATCAGCCCCTGGGCATTTTCCTGGCGACAGGAGAGCTTATCGGTTTTCTACTCCTGAACATCCAGGACCGGCTGGCTGTCCTGGATTTGATCATCATCCGCCCGGACTACCGGAATCAAGGTTATGGCACGGACGCAGTGGTAGCCGCCGTAGAACTGGCCTTTGAACATCTCGATGCGGAAGTTTTTGCTATAGAAGTCGATCTTAACCATGGTCAGGCGTTACGATGCTTCGAAAAGTGTGCCCTGAAGTCCCTGCTGAAAGAGGCCGAAACAGAAACCCTCCAGGAATCAGACCAGGAAACCTATCTCCTTGGACTGCATCAGGATGATTGGTTTCATCGACAGAATCAGACGGAAGCGACAGGAACCGTCTGGTCTTCGGATCAGTGGATGAAAATTACTTTGGGAGATTTCGGGGATCTGGAAAACAGGTGAATCCGCTGGGTTATACTTCAATCTTATCTACAGAGGACACGGAGGAAGTGCGGAGGGCACGGCGTTTAAATTTATTTATTCTATGACGAAATCCTTGCTTTTCTACACGCCATTATATTTTATTGAGATTACAGGACCGATGCCCTATTAGCTTGTATTTTATGTTGAATGGTTTTCAATCACCAACCAGAAACTACCATTCACCCATTAAATTGATCCCCGCTTCAACGCGGGGTTTGACGCCGGATCATCTCCGGTTTGCTGATTAATCGGTATTGGAACGCATCATGTTCTCGCGAAACAGGGTGCACAGATATGAAAGGAGGAAATCGGATATATGAATGATTCACAAGGGGGGTGTATCGTCTGATTTAATCAGATGATGCACTCCTTCAAGTGACCCGGGCGTCTCAATTGAGGCGCCCGGTTTTTTTATACCATCCGAAGATCATGCCATATCCACTACCCTGTCCGATATTCAAACCGGCATTCGACAGCTTGGCCTTACCGGAAAACCTATTTCCTTGCATTCGTCCCTCCGTTCTTTCGGGTATGTAGAAGGCGGAGCGGAAACGATAATCGGTGCTTTTATATCGGCTGGCTGCACGATAGTGGTGCCGTCGTTTTCATGGGGCGCTTATGCCACATGTGCGCCTGAGCATTTGCGACCCAAACGCAACGGTGCCGATGAGGCGTATCTGAATACCATAACGCCTACGGACCGGATCTATACCCCGGATGCATTCGAGATTGGTAAGAATATGGGGGTAATCTCTACGGCGGTAGTCGCGTCACCGGACCGGGTCCGAGGAGATCATCCACTTTGTTCGTTCGCAGCGCTTGGCCCGCTGGCAAACGATCTAATGACAGTTCAAACACCCCATAACTTATTCGCTCCGTTAGAAGAGTTGATGCAGAGAGGAGGCTCTATCCTGCTTCTGGGTGTTGACCTGACTTCGATGACTTTTTTGCATTTTACCGAACAGAAAGCCGGTCGCGTGCCATTTCAACGATGGGCGAATAACAGGCAGGGTGAACCGATGATGGTGGCGGCCGGCAGTTGTTCCGATGGGTTTAAACGATTTGAGCCCACACTAGAAAACATGCGGCAATCCCATCAGGCGGGGCGAAGCCTATAGCAATGCTATCCGGCTCGAGAGACCTTACATCTGGCTGTCGAAGCGATTCAGGCCCATCCGATGATTACACATTGCGACAATCCCCGATGTGGCAGCTGCAACGATGCAATAGCCGGCGGTCCTCTATTATAAAGGTTGAGAAAATTCAAAGGATCGTTGCCTTGCGCCAAAAATTTGTATCTCCAGTTCATCCTGTCCGGTATGGAACAACGCTGGGAAATGCATTATATGACCCCATTTTTTATCGACCGGTTGCTACGCTGAATTTCCGTCTAAAATCATTGACGCCAGCCTTACTGCGTTGTAAAATCTTAACACACAACTTTCCCTGGAACATATAAATGACAGTTTCACAATTATGGTCGCGCGACAGCGATACCCCGTGTGTGTCTTTAGGACCCTCGGGCTCATTTGATGATATGCATCTGTTCGCGCCGTGTGTAGCCTGTGAAAACGGTATTTTTTCGATGTGGTATTGTGGGTCCCGAGGTGCGGTAGAGGATCGAGTATTCCGTCTCGGACTGGCGACCAGCTCTGACGGTATTCACTTTACGAAACATCCGGAAGCCCCTGTCTACGATTTCGGGGATGGCAAACATTCGGTCTTGACCCCTACTTTGCTTAGGCATCCTGAAGGTTCGGTTCTCAGGGAAAACGGGCGGCTACGTATGTGGTTTTCGTCTACAGACTTTGTAACCGGGGATGGCTTACATACCCTCCATGAGACCACAAGTTCTGATGGATTGACCTGGACATCCCCCTCCGATGCGCAACTGGAGAATCTGTATGCACCAACCATTATTAAAGAAGACCAGATATACCGGATGTGGTACATAGATGTTCGTGTGGATCCCTGGTGCATACGGTATGGTGAAAGTTCAGATGGGGTTTCATGGATGATTCAGGACACGCCGGTATTGCAATTGGATCAACCATGGGAAGCTGGCCGGCTTTTCTATCCTACGGTACTCAAACTGAACGGCCAGTATCTGATGTGGTACGGCAGCTATCACGGTCCGGAAAAGCAGAAGACAGCCCTTGGTCTTGCCATGAGTGAGGATGGATTAACCTGGAAGAAACATACGAACAATCCGGTATTTGAGCCTGATCCAACGCATGAATGGGAATCTCACTATACGACCAGTCAGTCCATTATACCTCTTGCCGACGGTTCCTGGCGCATCTGGTATGCATCCCGAACCAAGCCACCGTTTGTACACAAATATTTCGCTATTGGCACTGCCAAGGGTCAAATCACAACCCATCCCTAAATTATGCCTCCATTCCATCTCGGCAAAACGGCCATCGAACCCCGAACGCCTGTAGTTGCTGGGTCCTATACAACCATTGCATTCACTTATACCGCCGGGCATCCTATCGACGATACCGGTTATCTGAAGATCGTGTTTCGTTATGCCGGTGATTTCGGGCCGCCGCAATTCTCCAACGCCTCGGCCCCCAATTATTGCACGGTGACTACGACCGCCGATTGCCGCATCGAGCCACGCTGGGATGTCAAAGGCCATACCCGTCCGTGGGGGCGAGCTCTACTCCTCAAAGTCATGGGCGGATTTGTAAATACCGATGAGCACATTACGGTAATCTTTGGGGATACATCGAACGGATCTCCGGGCTGGCAGATGCAGACGTTTTGTGAAGCGACCTTTGAGTTTAAAACGCTTGTCGATCCCATTGCAACCTATCAGTTTAAAGCGTTGCCGGTAGCTCCAACATTGGAAATTATCCCAGGGAAGCCTGTCAGAATCGTTTGCATCGCGCCATCACAGGTACAGGCCGGTACGCCCTTCACCTATGCACTCAAAAAGGAAGATCGATGGGGTAATCCGACCAGCATACCGGAGAAAAAAAATCATCCCGGCGTACCAACACCCGGTATTTTGATGTTTACCGCCGAGGATGATAAAACGGATTTAGCCGTACTAAGTAACCCGATTGATGTGCTACCGGCATTACCCACTCTAAGCCGCTACTGGGCCGATATTCATGGACAGTCTGAGGAAACGGTGGGCACCAATACCATTCATGACTATTTCACCTTCGCCCGGGACTACGGCCTGGTCGACATCGGGGGCCATCAGGGCAATGATTTCCAGATCACCGACGACTTCTGGGCCACCATAAACGACACCACGCGTACCTTTTACGAGCCTGGGCGATTTGTGACCTTTCCAGGCTACGAATGGAGCGGCAACACCCCCTTAGGTGGTGACCGCAACGTATTTTATCAAGACGAAGGCGGTTTGATCAGTCGCAGTTGTGGTGATCTGGTACCGGAAGGGCCATATACCCATTCATCGACCGCAGAAGAGTTGTTCACCTTTTTGAAGCAACAAACCGATCGTAATCTATTTGTGGTCCCCCATGTAGGCGGACGATATGCCGATATCCAAGTGCATGACCCGGATCTGGAGTGGAATGTAGAAATACACTCCGCCTGGGGCACCTTTGAATGGCTTATCGAGGATGCCTTCCGTCTGGGCTATCGTGTGGGCATTTGCGCCAATTCGGATGGCCATAAAGGCCGACCCGGTGCGTCCTATCCCGGTGCAGGTAAATTCGGTTCTTACGGCGGTCTCACCTGTGTTTTGGCACCAGCGCTGAACCGTTCATCCGTGTTCTCTGCCTATCGTGCCAGACATTGTTACGGCACAACGGGCAACAGACCAATCATGGATGTTCGAATGAACTGGACAGACGGCCGTGTGGCTATGATGGGCGACCTCGTTGAGCACAGCAATGGTATCCCTGAACTACATATCCGGGTCATTGGCACAGGTCCTATCGAACGTATCGAGATTCGAAACGGACTTGAGACCATCAAAATAATGAGACCCTATCGTGCCGATGAACTCGGACGACGGATTAAAGTCACCTGGAGCGGGGCCGAGGTCCGCGGCCGTGATCGCATGGTATCCTGGGATGGCGGATTACACATTCAGGATAATTCGATTTCACAAGTCCAGCCTGTTAACTTCTGGAATGCCGACCGGCCTCTTGAGCAGCCGGAAGTGAATCGACTAACCTGGAAATCGGTTACCACGGGTGGTCTGGCCGGTACCATTCTGAGCCTCGATAAATCACAAGAAGGCCTGTTAGAAATCGCCACCATCCAAAAAACGGTATCCTGCCGGATTGATGAAATAGACCTGGAGCCGCTGGTCTGGTCTGCCGGGGGTTTAAAAAAACAATTGGAAGTCTGCCGTCTCCCCGATCAACCGTCGTCTTGCGAATTTGCGTGCCATATGCTAATGACAGATTTACATGGCGGCGATAATCCTATATATATTAAAGTTATACAAGAAGATGGTCATATGATGTGGACCAGTCCGGTATATATCACTCAGTAAGCACCCTGATGCCACGCATCAGTTAACAAGGAGTATCTATGCTGCATATCGGCATTATTGGCTGCGGCGGGATGGGTACGCATCATGCCAAAGTTATCAGTGAAATGCATGATTTGGCGCTTGTAGGCGTGGCAGATCCGATCAAAGACAAAGCGGATCTGCTCGCCAAGGAACTGTTCACCACCGCTTTTGATGACTACCGGGACATGATTCCTTATGTAGATGCCGTTATGATCTGTACCCCTCCCTTTCAACGGACCGACATCGTGATCGATTGCGCCCAGGCGGGCGTACAGATCTTTGTGGAGAAGCCATTTGCACTTGATCTGGAATCAGCGGATAAAATGCTCGACGTAGTAGAAAAATCCGATGTCATTTTGATGACGGGCTACGTGCTTCGTTTCACTCACCCGTTTCAGATTCTATACGAAACATTTGCCAAAGGTAAATTGGGCCGGCTGGTCAATTGCTGGTCAAGGCGATATATGCCGTACGATACCTCAGGTCGCTGGTATGGCGACCAGGCCAAAAGCGGTGGCGTTGAACTCGACTTTGCCAGTCACGATATAGACTGGTTACGATGGGTCGGTGGTGAGGTACGTCAGGTTTGCGGTCGGATAGATCGTATTCGCCCCGGTATTAAGGCGGATGAACATGTACATGCTGTGTTGTTATTCGATGAAGGCATGGGATCCGTTGACGCCAGTTGGGCACCCGGGCTGAGCGATAACTCTATCGGCATTCTCGGCACTGAAGGTAGCATGATTGTCGAACGGGATGGCACCATTCGTCAAAAGATAGGGGATGAAGAAGAAACGACTGTCAAACCGCGTAAAGATGAGACGATACAAAAACACTTCGTCCGGTGTGCTTCACAGAGAAAAACGCCCAAAGTAACGGGTTATGACGGGCGCGCTGCCCTGAAAATCGTCCTTGCTATTCAGGAATCGTCCATCTCTGGCCACTCTATAGGGATAGACGAGGCATAGAACCGGAAACACACCAGAGTTGATCAAGCTACATTCGATGCGTCATCGTCTGCCAGAATGATTTCACAGCAATGGTCCACAATTTCCATGAGGCCACAGAGCCGGTCCCGGCCATTCGGCCTTCATCTTAGACTATCTGCTCATTGAGAATCTAACAAAAGGAGTTATAAAAAGAACGATCGTTCTTTTTATAACTTTGGGGAAATTGTCAGCCCGACAGCGACGACCGAAGGCGGTATGGCGCGCTTGCACGCCTTGCTTGAGGCCTGGCTGTCGTATGTGGAACGTAGCGCATTTCGGGGCGGGTGCTTCTCGCGGCGGGCGCTCTGGAATTCGATAGCCGGGAGGGACCGGTACGGACTTTGATCGCTACGCTGACCAGATCCTGGATAGATCTGCTGATTGATGAGTTCAATCAAGCTCAGGAACACAGACAAATTGGTCCAATTGGCTTCCTGGACCAGGTCATCTTCGAACGGCATGCCCTGGTCCAGGAAGCCAATTGGGCCTATCACCTCTTGCACGATAAAAAAGCGCTCGAGCGGGCGCGCACCGGAATTAAGAACCGATGGGTTAAGGAAAATGCGCGGCGGCATGAATGACGGGTAGCCGTACGGCACGCCGTACATCTGCCCAATCCCTTGCGTTTCCAGCCAGCACGGGTTATCTTTATGTCAGTGCTCAGACAGGGAGCCTCCAGTCCGCGGCAAGGGCTAAGTCCACCTGCTTTGTCTACATTTTAGACCTTCTTTCTGCCTGTTTCAAGCGGACACCGGCGCCAACGAGAGAGGGTTATTATGCCGGAGCAACTTCCTCCTAATCCCAGTATTTATAATCTCAAGAAACAGGCCAAGCAACTCCTGAAGGACCTCAAAGCGGGTTCTACAGAAGCGTGTGACCGCATCCGGGCGGCCATGCCGCGATGGCAGAATATCACGGATAATATTGTACTTCAAGCCGAAGTCCCATTACGCGATGCGCAGCAGGTCATCGCCAGAGAGTACAACTTTTCAAGCTGGCAACAGATGACGACAGAAGTACAGCGAACAGATTGGGCACCGGCGGATCTGCTGGCAAACGCCCTTGAAGCTCAGGATACGATAGCAATCGCCGATCTCATGAAAAAACATCCCCATCTGTTTGATGAAGAACCGCCATATAATGCAATGAGGCAGGCGTTAAGGGAGGACCAGATTGATCTGATTCGTTTCCTGCTGGTACAGGGTCTGGATCCAGACGCCCGCCCATCTGGCGGCGCGTTTCGAAATTCGCCTTTGAGATCTGCGACCAGCAACCCGATGCGGAACCTGCTGCTCGAATATGGCGCGGATGTCAACCACGGAGCTGATACGCCGCCGTATATGGCGGTTATCCACGGGGCAGCCTGGAATCCGGAGGCCATTGAATGGCTGTTGGGTCACGGGGCAAATCCAAATGTTCTGTGTGAGGATTACGGTGGGCTTCGCGCCATCGATTTCGCCTGCGGCGGGGGCAATTATGCACCGAATATTCATGGTTGTCTGGAGGCCCTGATTAACGGGGGGGCGACTTATCAGAATAAGGACGGTCCGGCCATAGATCTGCTACGGGGACGTATGGATCTGCTGGAAAAACGTATGGACAAAGAACCGGAGGTGCTTACGGCCTATCACATGCGCAGTATGGGCCATGGCGGGTATCCCGATGGGGCCCCACTCGGTCTCGGGGCGACCCTGCTGCACCTGGCCGCTGAGCACGACGACCGTGAGGCTGCAAAATGGTTGCTGAATAGAGGGACCGACGTGAACGCGCCGTGTCGTCCGGATGGCCGAAGTTATGAAGACATGCGAGGTGATCACCCGGACTATGAAGTGCATCGTGAAACCTGGCGAAATACGCCATTTGAGGCATCAGAAGATGGCAGACAGAATATCGGCAAACAGACCCCGGTTTTTCACGCAGTAAATCATTCCTATGCCATGACAAAACTGCTTATCGACCGTGGGGCGGATCTATCCTACCGGGCCAGTATTCGTACTGGTGATTGGGCAAGCAATACCCTGCTCGATCAGGTCACGCCACTGGGTTACGCCTTAAAATTTAATGCTACACCGATAGACGACATCGTGTCGCTGTTAAAAGAACATGGTGCAACGGAGTAACTATGTCCCTCTATTCTGCCCTGATACGTCCTTTTCTATTTCAGTTTGACCCCGAATGGATTCACCATAACACCTTGGCGGCCAGTGGAATTTCAGGTCGAATCAGGCCAATACGAGCATTATTGAGATCGATGTTCGTCTTCCATAACGAAAAGCTGGATATACGGATCGGGAACTTATCTTTTCCCAATCCAGTGGGGCTGGCAGGCGGGTTCGATAAGAATGGTGTCGCAGTAGAAGGACTGGCCGCTGCAGGGTTCGGATTTGTGGAGGTGGGCTCTGTATCCGCGTACCCATCGGAAGGGAACCCAGATCGCCCGCGTTTATTTCGTGTACCGAAAGATGACGCCATCATAGTATATTACGGTGTACCTAACCATGGATCCGTGAAAGTCGCTGAACACCTGAAGGATATCCGGTTGCCTGTTCCTCTGGGTATAAATCTGGTAGAGACGAATACGGGTGTACCGATCGAGGCCGAGCAAGTCGTCGAAGAACTGATCCTGGCCGTAAAACCGTTTCTCGGTATTGTCGATTATGTCACGCTTAATCTCAACTGTCCGAACACCTCCGGCGGCCATAGCCCCTTCGATACGGCTGATAATCTACGGAGATTACTGGAAGGGTATGCACAGTACGAGAACATGCCAGCTACATTTGTCAAAGTCGTTCCGACAGATGATCCGGCTAAAATAAACCAGACACTGGAGGCCATGGATCCATTCCCATTCGTCAAGGGTATCATCTTCGGTCTGCCATCCGGCAAGCCGTACACCGAACTGAATACACCGGCGAAAGACCTTGACCGCATGCCGGGCACGCTGTGCGGCCGTCCTGTGAAGACCTTGGTGAATGCGTCTATTCGTGCCTGGTATCCCAGGATGGATCATACACGTCATATACTCGTAGGCGTAGGTGGCATATTTACCGCTGAAGAGGCCTACGAGAAAATCCGGCTCGGTGCCACATTGGTGCAACTGTACACGGCGCTTATTTATCACGGTCCCGGACTTGTTAAAAAGATCAATCAGGGTTTGTGCCGCCTTCTGGAACGGGATGGCTACCGGCATATTAGCGAGGCCGTCGGGGTGGATAATGGTTTGCGCGTGGAATCTTAAAGGGGAAAGGATGTAGCACCTTTCCCCTTGACATCGGTCTTTGAAATTGCTATTGTTTTCACGATTGGCCGGCAAAAAACGATAATACAGCAGGATCCGCCACAGCCAATCCAAGAGGCGCCTGCTTATTCTCGAAGGCATGATTCATGCTATTTGCGTCGAGCGTAAGCGGGCGTTTTTTTTATGTGAAATGCTACGTGGATCTTCGTTTTGATAGACAACTGTCTCATCATGTCACGGCTCTTGAGGTATTTCATGAATGAACATGACCATATGACCCCCATCAGGGCCATTCCCAAGAATGGCCCTCTACGCCTTATAGCGATGAAGCCTTAGCTCAAGATCCTTTTCTGGAACGGTCTTGTTGCATCGCCTTGATCGGTGAATGCACAGTCTCCTGCAACCAATGGCCACCTGCGAATCGACCGGACAATCATCTCCAGGTAAGATTGCGCCGGGCCTTTCCCAATCAGAACGTGGTGGTCAGAAACTATGGGGATGCGGGTGGAAGTGCCCGCGGGTTTTTGGACTCCAACCGTATAGACCAGATTCTCCAGGAGTTGCCGCAGATTAATATCGCTTATCTACGCTACGGAATTAATGACCGAAAGATCGATGGCGTCTCCGGCTGTATCCGATATTTGCGCCTGATCTGTGAGCGCTTGAAGGAAGCCCGTCCTGACGTTGCGATCATCATCGAAACCAATATCTGGGTGGACTATCCGCAACATAACTTACGGGATCGAAATGCTCGCCTGGCCCCCTTATATGAAGCGATGCGCCGTTTTGCAGAAAAAGATGGCTACCCGGTCGTGGATATATTCAAAAAAATGGAAGAAGAGACAGGCAAAGGTCATTGGGATCTACGGGTTCGCTGAATTCCGGGCGGCTTATCAGATATTCTGGATGATGCCTTTGATTTATTCTATGGCGATGATCCGGCCTTCTTCACCAATATACACCCCAACTCACGGTGTATAGGATTTATTGCAGACTTGGAAGTTGCGGTACTAAAGGAGATATACGGGGCCAGATTTCCACAGGCCATGTAAAAGGAAATGTGATGCTCCATACAGATTTTATTTCTTTAGGGCCCGGACAACGGCGTGTGCTGACGGATAGGTTTAGTACCCACCGCTACCAGCGTTTTTTATCGATACGGTGGTAGAAGATTATGTGGGAAATAAGGGGCATGGTGGGCTTCGATGCCTGAGCATGGGACTTCGTCAGATGAAGGAGCGCCTGCATTACTATCAGATCGAGTTGCAGAGTAACATGGCCTATGTAGACTTCGATCTGGTC
>Ga0209402_10001871_pt1 | contig 22131 bp, 22 predicted proteins | sample ArcticOcean_MG_C_3_FD_187437 | JGI IMG/M metagenome (GOLD analysis project Ga0209402, IMG submission 187437) | Marine microbial communities from western Arctic Ocean - ArcticOcean_MG_CB8_126 (SPAdes) (version 2) | ecosystem: Environmental > Aquatic > Marine > Oceanic | place: Arctic Ocean... | reverse complement strand
TCGAAATAATTGGCAAGAAATTGGCAAACACTTATAATATAAAACCCGCAACCCCTATAGTCAAGGGATTGCGAGCGATTCGCTGGGACACAGGGATTCGAACCCCGATTATACGGTCCAGAGCCGTATGTCCTGCCATTAGACGATGTCCCAATTGAGCTTACAATCAATATAGTAGTTCAAATAAATATACGCAATAGCCTTTTAGAGTAACAACAAATTTACAAAATCGTTTCTCATGATAATAAGGCGGTATAAAGTCGCTCGGTGGATTTGGTCATGTTTTCTACTCGATATTTAGGATTATAATTTGTCAAGATATGCTGTGATAACTCTAACCATAGTTTCTTGTCTTTATACATTTCCAACAAATAGCTTGCTGCTAATTCTGGTTTATCTATATTGTACAAAAATCCATTCTTGCCCTGCTCAATAACATCGTTGTTTCCCACAACATCTGTGGCAATAACAGGAATCCCAAAGGATTGAGCCTCAAGCAATGCCAAGGGTAATCCCTCCCAACGAGAAGTTGAAAGATAACAATAACCGGTTAAAAATAGTTCGCTAATATCTTGAACGTCCCCGTGAAATCTAACTGAATCCTTATAATTATTTGATGCGATCAATTCCTTAACGGCTAACATTCCTATACCAGACCCAATTATTTGGAAGGTGAATCGATTAAGCAGACTCTTTGCCGCCAAATGTTTCATTATTGGAATTACCAATTCTGTATTTTTTGCATAATCAAACCGACTTATCATCAGAACATTTAATCGATCCCTAGATTGAACTGGATACAATACTTTATTCAGAGGTGTTTCAACGCCATTCTCAATAAGATAAACTCTATCAATTTTCGTTATTTTTAATCTTTCAATCAACTTCCGCTCACCATCTGAAACGCTAATAAATGCTGCCGTAAATTTAGCCATTATTCGTTCGAGACCTAAATAAATAGTGCGAAAAATTATATTATACTCACCTATGTGTAAACCGTGAAACGTGTGTATGCAATTAATTCCTGTTATCATTGATAGTACTCTCCCAAACAATCCAGCCCCTTTGCCGTGGGAGTGTATAAGGTTAACTCCATTGTTAACGATAACGCTTCTGAGCAAAATCAAGCTCCTAAGGCTAAAACGTCTATGAGGAATAGCGATAACTTCTTTGACTATGGGTAATATTGTAACTAGATCCCAATACGGTTTTTCATTGGGTATGGCAACCCAAGCTTGAATAGTGCTAGAAAAATGTTTCAGTAACAAGTAGAGGTGTTTTGGTCCTCCACCATGGTCTGCTCTTGAGCTAATGAACAGAACTTTTATCTGGTTATATTTAAGATCAGAATTCTTCACTAAGCCAAGTTTTTTAATAATTTTTAACAATATATACTATAAACAGACAACTGTTCATAATGCACCATGCCGTTTAGCAGCAACAAACTCAATGTTTGTAACAAAGTAATGTAGTGGTGTGTAATCTGTCAAGAATTGATCTAGCCTTTCAAATAACGTGTAGTTAGGATAATTTATGACATTTTTTGGCAATATCTGTCTGTGCCAGATATCAATTAAATCAAACTGTGATTCCTTCAACAATTTATATACCTGTGATTTCGAATAGAGCCTGTCGTGGGTATACAATCTTGTTAGCCTTGACACAGGTTGTGTCCAGGAAAGAAAGTAGGGTAAAAAGTAGCACAATAGTAAACCACCATCCTTTAGTATTCGGTTGATTTCCTTTAGAGATTCGAAATCGTGAGAGACATGTTCTAAAACTCCATAACTAAGAACAACATCAAAAGAATTACTCTCGAAGGGCAACTTGTATGGGTGATTCAGAGGAATTACATCGATATTGTAGCGATCTATTATCGGCGTTTCCTGTCCAAATGCCGAATCTACTGCATCAACATTTAGATCACAGCTTACAGGATTTCCACCAAGCTCTCTCAATAAATATGTATTGTGTCCTCGACCGCATCCCCAATCAAGCATATTTATATCGCCAATTGATTTTTTAAAATATTGCTTAGTCAGCTCTACGGAATAATTTGCTAAAAAAGCATATACATTTATGGTTGCAGGATTTGCGAAGTTAAAAGGTGAGTCAACAGAATCTATTACCTCCAACAATTCAGGATTTATTCTATTATATTGCTGAAAGCAATATTTTCGTAGTTTTTTATAATTCATATTCTTAAAATAAATTTAATTTTATGTATTTAATTTTATGTATTTAATTTTATGTATTTAATTTTATGTATTTAATTTTATGTATTTAATTTTATGTATGTAATTTTATGTATGTATGTTCTAAATCTTGTTATATCAATAAATATAATTAATGATCCGGATGAATCAAATTGTACTAATAGTTATAGTGTTTTTACCTGATAAATACCTTTCAAATTATACGCGTAACAATAAACTAATCAATCTATCGCGAATGTCATCTCTAATCTCTCTGAAATACGTAAGTGCTTCTTCCATCGGCCTATCCTCATATTTTGCAGGATCATCAAAACCAAGATGCACTTGGATTGAGTTTGAATGGATGTTTGGACACTGTTCGGCAGCATCATCACAGACGGTCACAATCATATCCATAGTTGACAGGTTTATAATGTCAGAAATCATTTTTGATTTTTGATTACTGATATCTATGCCAATCTCGTTCATTACTGCAATTGCATGTCGATTGACAATTAATGATTTGACTCCTGCGGAATAGGCCGTCCATTGATCACTCAACAGTTTATTTACCAACCCTTCTGCCATTTGGCTACGGCATGAATTTGAGGTGCAAATTATCAGCACCTTTTTCATTATGGCTGAAAGCTCTGTAATTTGGAAACAATTTCATCCTCTGACGGAATGCCATTGGCATAAATCCGGCAAAATAAATTGGCGTTTTCCGGCGCAGGCATCCCCTCGTAGTCTTCACCGTCAATTAGCAGAGTTGGTGATCCACGAAATTTATAACGAGTAGCAGCTTCAGGTGTTTCCACTAAAACTTCCCGATAATCAACATCGTAATTAATCTTTTGAACAGCACTTTGAACACGGCTTAACAACTCCTTGCTGTCAGGACAACCAATGAAATATTGTATCTCAACTTGAATAGACATTTAAATTACTCCAATTTTATCAGAGGTAACCCACCCCTGTTTTCCGCTTCCGAATGAAATTTCATACCAACCCTCCAACCCTCTTAGCACGCTCACTTTAGTTCCCTCGTGCAAAGTGAACAACAGTGTACCCGTACCTACTGCGGGAGCACTAAATATTTCCGCAGCGCTCTGAATAATGATCCCCTGTCGAGTAGCACGCTCATCTCGAACTTGTAACATAATCAAAGTGAGGTTCAAGATAATGAGCACAATCATCGCTGATAGTGTACCCTTTAAAAATTTACGCATTATGTTTCCACGTACTACCCATCGTCGTAAGGAAAGAATCCCAAATATCATCATTCCAAGTATGACTGCGGAAATGGAAAGTAGTGTATCGGAAAACAATGCTCTGATTTCAGCAATCCAACCCCAAACTGGTAGCGAAACGGATTTTTCTATCTGATCTGTCAAATTGGTTTCAGCTATAGCAAGATTGACCATCAGGTCCTCATCTTCGCCAGAAATTTTGAGCGATTTTTCCCAATATAGTATTGCCAGACCAACGTGAGAAAGCTTATAATGAGAATTTCCCATATTGTAAAACAGTTCCGCTCCCTCATACTCCATCGCTTCAATCGACTGCCAATTAGACAATGCTTTTTGATAATTGCCGTCAAGATATGCCTTGTTCCCTGCCTGAAAGAGCAGGTCCGGGCTGGCGGCATATATCGGCATCACATAGATAGCCACAGTCATTACAAAAAGTATTACCACTCGTAATGAGTACATCCAGAATTTCTTCTTGGTGTTCTTGGTGGTTAAAATAATTTTGTCTGAATTATGGCTCAAGTCAAATTCTCCAACTCAGATGCGGATTCTCTAAAATTAGCTAATAAATTCATCGCCTGACCATTATCTAACTTTGCACCACTAAATCTTATCTTATCGGCTTCTTCGAGCAGAGATGTTACTCTCTCAATTAGTTCGCTTTCCATTTTTACACTGAGTAGCCCTGCTTCAACCGAATGTCTCGTTAGTCCGGCTGCTGGTTCGCAAATTGTCGCTCCGACCAACTCTGATAGGCTCTGGGAAAGTTCAACCACAGCCACAGGAATTTCATTTTTTTCAATCAGCGATTCACAATTCTTCAGGGTTCCCTTCATTGAAACAGTTGCTCGTTTCAGCCTCACTACAACAGGATCAGAAAAATGGTTTTGAATAATATTTTCAGTTCCCAAGCCGAGTAAAAACAGTAAGGGTGAAAACAGCATCATGGTAATAAACCAATGTGAGGCATACGCTTTGGACCGTTTCGGCATCAATGGAGTAGTAAGCTCCTTAATATACCGGATATCGCTCCCGAGCAATGTGACTTCCTCGGGAGTCATTCCTCCACCAGTCAAATACTGATCGTCTTCTGCGGGTGTTATAACGATTGTTTTCCCACCAGACTTAAGCTTGCGATAGGCACCGGTGGCGGGGTCGAAATAACTAAATCGAACAGGACGCAGCTTAAATGTGCCTGCCCGGCGTGGGATTACCAAATACGTAAAAACCTTTTTACCGCGCAAATGTTTCCCGCTCATGGAAATACTCTCTTCAACTGTAGGATCGAATACTTCGAAGCCTGGCGGCATAGAGATAATTGGTGCCTGGACAGAGTGTACATAACCTGTCCCGTTGACAGTTACTTCAATATTGAGTGCATCGTGTTGCGCCAATTCCCGTTTGTCGTATTTCACTTTTAGGTTAAATTTACCGACATCGCCCTTGAAATGGACGGGTTTATTTTTCTTGGGCAATCCGAGAACTGTCAACTCAGTTTTTTCAGTTGACACTGACCGCTGTTCGCTGCGTGTACGCCCAAAAAACGAGTCGTCAAACACCGAAAACCCTCGCCTGCGTGACCGAGTCTTACGTGGCAGGTCAACCGTGATCTCTGCTGTCAGTGGAGATAGAGTAAGTGTCCCTGCGCGAGTAGGGAAAAGTCCAATTTTCCTAATCGTAGCTACCTTATATGCTACTCCACGGACATTTTCATCTCTGATTTTTGGTCGCGAGGGGAGTCGGAATTCTTCTTGCCAGAATCCTTTGGCATTTGGAATTTTGGGAAAAGAATAATTAGAAACATTTACCTTGAAGTATAAATCATAGGTTACAGTAACCATCTCAAATTTATAAACGGAATCTTGATCGATTTTTGCTTCGATAAATACTTCAGGCATCGATCTAGATTTTCTCTTTGAACTGCTTACGTTAGATTTACCCCCCGCGCTTCTTGGTGACTGTTGAGCAGAAGTCACTTTAATACTGACAGTGTTGCTACTGATTGATTTCCGTTTACTAAGCGTAAATAATGCTGGCGTAATAACTCTGACGCCCAGCTTTTTTGCTCGAAGAACATAAGAGTGGGTCCCGGAACGACTCATTTTTCCATTTACCAATTCAATCTGTGTTGAGGATGATGGACCGGACACTACGTCAAATCCGCTAAACGGAGGCATCTTTACTTTGTCAAAATTTGTCGAGCCAGTGATGGTGACCGAATAGGTAAACCGCCCGCCCACACTAACTTCACTTTGATCTATTGATGCTTCAATTGTGACATTAGCGGAGTATCCAGTAATGGCAAAGAGCCATATTATTGCAAATGACCTAATCAATTATTCTGCTCAAGATTGAAACTGAAACTAATTCTGTAATCACGCCAAATCACCAATCCTTTTCAACTCTTTTTGGCTCACCGAATTGTCGCCTAAGCTTTTCCTTGATTGCTTCAAGCTCATCACCCTGCATCGCCTGTAACAATTGCTGGGCTTCTTCTTCGGTCATATCTCCTAACTCCTCAGGCTGCGGTTGACCGGTTGAGTCTTGGGGTTCACCCTCCGAGTCTTGGTCATTTTGTGCCTGTTGTTCATCTTCCTTTTCGTCCTCATTTGGCTCAGACTTCTGTTTTTCATCTTCACCCTGTTGTTTTTCTGCCTGCTGCTCCTGATCTTTGTTTTGTTGGGTAGAGTCCGACTCACCACTCTCTTGCTGTTGCTGTTGTTGCATCTGCACCAATCGCCTGACAGTTTCGAGGTTGAATTTAGCGTCAATATCGCCATGGTTTAGTATTAGCGAATTTTTATAAGCTCCAAGTGCATCCTCCAAATTACCGTCATTCACCAGCGAATTTCCTAGATTGTACCATGCTTCGCTCGCAATGGCTGGATTTTGTCCCTCGATTGATTTTGAAAACGCTGACATCGCTTCGGGGTATTTTTGTAACTTATAGAACGCTGTGCCGACATCGTAGCTTAGTTCATCTCTATCGGGAGCGTCCTGCATCCCTGCGAGAAATTCTGCAAGTGCCTTGTCATATTCTTCGCTGTTGTAAAAGTCAACACCTTTACGCACGGTTCCCCGTGGTCCGGCGGCAAACAGATTTCCAACCGTAAGAAAAACGCTACATATTATTAATAGTCTGAGCAAATTATTTCTGAATTTATTAAGTAATCTCATATTAACGTAACATAATTCACCACCAAGGGCACCAAGAATACAATTATTAATTCTTCTTGGTATTCTTGGTGCCTTGGTGGTGAAACTCTTATTATCCCATCACCTTTTTCTTCCGTCTGCGCCCCGGTGGAATTGCTTCTTCAACCAACAACAATATAATAGCAGCCAATACCGGCCATTGAAAGCGATCCTCGTAATCTGTGAACTGTTTTGATTCAAACTCTTCCGACTTTTTGCCGGTGATTACTTGATGAATCTTCCTAAATTCGCTACCGGTACGGGTTGCACGATAATATTCGCCGCCAGTTATTTCTGCAAGCTTCTTCAGCATCGGCTCGTTAAGACGTGATACGACCGTGCTGCCCTGATATTCCTTGTAACCGGTGATCACCCCTCGAGCGTTCTTGATCGGTATCGGTCCTCCTTGGAGTGTTGCCATACCAACTGAGAAAATTTGAATCCCCTCTTTGGCAGCGAGCTTCGCTTCTTCGAGAGGTTTTGTATCATGATCCTCACTATCTGTTATCATCAGCAATATTTTCTGCGCCTTACCATCCGGTCGAAATGCTCTACGTGCTTGCTGAATTGCCGCCTCCAATGAAGTTCCGGGATAGGGAATCATCGTAGGCTCAATGGCTTCAAGCGATGTTATTATTGACGAATAATCCAAGGTCAGCGGTACCATCACAAACGCAACACCTGCGAAAGGAACCAAGGCTACGCGGTCTCCGCGCAATTGTTTCAAAAGCCGGTTGAGTTCGTTCTTGGCTTTTATCAACCTACTTGGCACAATATCACCAGTGTCCATAGACTGTGATACGTCAATCGCTATGACGATGTCTCTACCCTCACGCTTGACCTCGATTTCGCGCGTTCCCACTTGTGGACCTGCGATTGCAAAAATTAGCAATCCTATCGCCATCACACCCAACCACCGCTTCAATAATATCCTGCGAGGCGACCGATCTGGCAAAACATAATCCCACATTTTCTGCTGAGCCCAGCGTAACATAACTTTTATCCGCCAGCGATATTCTATATACGCAAGAATCGCTAATACAGGCAACAGCCAAAGGGCATTAAGGTATTGTGGATTTACAAATCTTATCATGCTATGCTTCTAAAAATTACTGCAGCACTAAGCCAGCCAATGGTCAACAAAATCAGTGCAGCTATCACCCAATTATAATACAACTCGGCGAATCTCCGGAAAGCTCTAACCTCAATTTTGGTCTTTTCCATTTGATCGATTTCGGAAAATATTTCGGTTAATGTTTCATCATCTGTGGCGCGGAAATATTTTCCTCCAGTTGCGTATGCAACCTCTTTCAGCAATTCTTCATCAATAGAAACTGCAACATTTTGTATTCGCGTTCGCCCAAAAGGATCCTGGAAGGGGTATGGAGCCTGCCCTATTGTTCCCACACCGATAGTGTAAACCCTTACTCCAATTGCCTCCGCTGCTTCCGCCAAAGTTGTGGGAGGTTGTCCAAAATTATTTTCACCATCTGTCAATAAAATTATAACTTTTGAGCGTGAGTCGCTATCCTTCATGCGATTGAGCGCAACTCCAAGAGCCTGACCAATCGCGGTGTTATCGGGATCAACCAACCCAATCTGCACGTTTTCGAGCAACTCCTTCAAGATCGAATGATCCACCGTCAATGGACATTGCGTGAACGCCTGCTTGGCAAACAGTACAATCCCAATTCTATCCTGTGGACGTTGATCGATGAAGTTGGCAGCGACTCGCTTGGCTGCTTCCGCTCGATCTGGCGTCAGGTCACGCGCACGCATCGATGCCGAAATATCGAGGGCAATTATGATGTCGATACCCTCACTCGAAACATCCTGTCCTTTGCTAATTGATTGTGGTCGAGCCAGTGCGATAATGAGAAGAATCAGTGCAGTCAATTTTGTAACAACTGGAACAAATCTAAGCATCGGCTTTATGCGTGACTGCTTGAATTTAGAAAATACTGTCAGCGACGAAAATGGAATTGCGGGGAAACCCGAGCGACTGCGACGTAGCAGCAACCACACCCACGGAACAATGGTGACTAAGACCAACAGGAATAGCGGGTCGGCAAAGCGGGGGATGCTCAAGATTGCACCTCTACCGTATCTGTTTTCGTCTGAGCAACTTTATCATAATTTGCAATCGGCTTCGGTTGCGGTTTAGTTGCGAGTAAAAAGTCAAATCCAGCTTTCATATTAGCTTCATGGTCTGTTCTCGCTGGTGTGTAGTTGGCGAACTTCACCAAATCAGCGCAGGTAATAATCTGGTGTATATAGCCAAAATTTTGCTCCGTATCAGCCCATTTATCTTTCTTATACATCAGTTCATCAGTAGTCATCTCTGGTGCATCAAACTCGTATCTGCCACCAATGTATCTCTTCAAAATTTCCGTCATTTCGCTATAATATTCGATCAAGAAACCTTGCTGCCAAAGTTTTTTAAGCCGTAGTTCCTCAAGATGCCGGACAGCCGTTTCATATGGCGGAGGTTTGATAACTTTAACTTCTGCAACAACCTTATTACCCCCAAACCAGCGGTGATATACGTAATGTGCAACCCCTGCGACAAATAACACTGCCAAAGCCATCCAAACAAAGGGCAATATATCGCTCAATAACCAACCCATTTTTACGGGCGAGTGAATATCACGGATATTCGCCGTGCTGTCCTCGGCTTGAAGAACGCTGTGGACTATTATCCTGCCTGCTTGTATCACGGCAGAGTCGGTACTGGTTTCAGTCAAGAATAGTATGGGAATGTCTTTTAATTCCTGCTCGCCAGCTTCAAAGTGAGTGATGGTGTATTTTATCGCAATTTCGTCAGCAGAATTTTTCAGTGTATCAATCTTCAGCACTTCAAATGGTGCGAGGTTACTCCCTGAAGGCAGAACAACCTGTTTGTAGCCTTCAGTTCTCGCCCGAAGAATCAACTCAATCGGATCACCTATGGTAATTTCATGCGGCTCGACATCCACACTGATTTGTGGCAGGTCAGAATAGATCGGAACAAATCCAAGACAAAAGATTATTACCAAAATTGACGTGCTAAACAGGACTTTCACCTATGTTCTCCTGCCCCGCATTCGGAAGAATTTCACCAGTTCCTTAAAATAGGGCTTGTCAATAGAGAGCGGAATGCGATCAACCGAGTTTCGCTTGAAAAATGCCTCGCGCTGCTCGATAATGGAGTTAGCTTCTTGTTTGAATCGGCGACGAGCCTTAGCTGAAGAACTGTCAAACCAAATAATTTCACCGGTTTCTGTATCTTGAATAGGTATCAGTCCAGAGGGTGGGATTTCTCGCTCGCGCGGGTCGGAGAAGTCAATCGTAATCAGGTCATGTTTGCGAGCGGCAATACGGATGACTTTTTCATAATCGTCACACATAAAATCACTCATCAGGAACACCACCGACTTTTTGCGCATTGCGTTCAAGGCAAATTTCATCCCTGCCGCGATGGACGTTCCCTTGGATTCCGGTTCGAACGCAAGAACATCACGGATCAGGCGGAGGGTGTGACGTCTGCCTTTTTTAGGTGCAACAAAATGCTCGACTTTATCGGTAAACAGAATCAAGCCAACCTTATCATTGTTAGTAAGGGTACACATAGCGAGCAGTGCGGTAAGTTCTGCTACAACCTCCCGCTTCAAAGACTCAGCAGTTCCAAACTCGCCTGATGCGGACAAATCTACAACGAGCAATACCGTCAACTCGCGCTCTTCACGATACACCTTTATGTACGGGTGATCCATGCGGGCGGAGACGTTCCAATCGATGTCGCGAATGTCATCGCCGGGATGATACTCTCTGACTTCGGAGAAATCCATGCCCTGACCCTTAAAGATCGAGTGGTATTTTCCGCCGAACACGTCACGCACCTGCAAACGGGTGCGAAGTTCAAGCAGTTTTACCTTACGCAACAAGTCTTTTGAAACTGGTGGGATGGTTTTGTTTTGTTGTTTATCCAAATTCAAAGTTGTTAAATATTATATTAGTTATCCATCTATCGTCATCGTGAACTTCCTACTCGTCATTCTGAACTTGATTCTGACTGGAACAGGACAAGCTTGTGCAGTCAATCCATGTCTTATCTTCTCAGGCACTTCGTGCCTACATTAATGTATTCCAGCTTTCCAGTCTGTCTGAGAATTCCGTCTTTGCGAGGAACGCAGTGACGAAGCAATCTGCAATCTCAAGGCTATCAATGAGATTGCTTCGCTTTGCTCGCAATGACGGAGTATTATCCGCGAGCAATAAATTGGAACACTAACCTCTAAGGAACTTCAAAGTGTCCAAAAATTTCTTTGACAATATCATCCGAGGTCAGTTCGTCGGCTTCGGCTTCAAAGGTAATCATCACCCGATGCCGTAGCACCTCATAACCAATGGCTCGAATATCCTCGGGAACCACGTATCCACGTCCTCTCAGGAAGGCATGTGCGCGCGCAGCCTTCATCAAATATATCGAAGCTCGTGGTGAGGCACCGTATCTGATTTTATCCGCGAGGTTATCAAGTCCGTATTTCTCAGGATCACGCGTGGCAAATACAATGTCAAGAATATAATTTTCAACCTTTTCATCAACATGAATTTGATTCACCAGCTCTTGGGCTTTGATAATTTGTCGTGGAGTAGCCACAGATTTAACGCCCTCGGCAGCTGATGTGTCGCCCTGACGGATAATCTGAAGTTCCTCTTCACGCTTAGGGTAGTCAATGATAATCTTCAGCATGAAACGGTCAACTTGTGCTTCGGGAAGCGGGTATGTACCTTCTTGTTCGATGGGGTTCTGAGTAGCGAGCACCAGAAACGGGCTGTCTAATTTATAGGTCTCATCGCCAATAGTAACCTGATGTTCCTGCATACACTCGAGCAGTGCTGACTGAACCTTGGCTGCAGCACGATTTATCTCGTCTGCGAGGATTAGGTTGGCAAAGATAGGACCCTTGCGTACCTCAAAAGAAGCCTCACGCTGATTATAGATCAGCGTACCGATAAGGTCAGCTGGCAACAGGTCAGGCGTGAACTGAATCCGGTGAAAGCTTGTGTCGATAGTCTTTGAAAGTGCTTTTATCGCCGTAGTTTTCGCCAACCCTGGCACACCTTCGAGGAGGATGTGTCCTCCAGCGAGCAGTCCGATCAATAATTGATCGACCATTTGTTTCTGCCCGACCACGACTTTGCCGATTTCGTGGCGTATATCCGTCAGAAAGCCGCTCTCTTGCCCGATCTCTTCTTGCAGCGAACTGATGTTTTCATGATTCATATGTTGATTGCTCCAAAATTGTCACTGATTTACCTTGTATTATATGACAGCTTATAACTATTATAAAACCATACTAAGAATTCAACCAAAAGTTCCGGTTTTTGGTGGTTATTTGAAATTAAATTGGTTTTAGTGGGTTTTGGTAACGATTTATAGATGTCATTGGTATAATCTTTATGAAAGGAATTGAATAGCTGAAAACTATCCAATTCATCATTTTACTCTTTATATGCACTTTTTCATTGAATGGTTTAGCGTATGCTCAACCGGACTCTCTATGGTCAAGAACCTACGGAAATATGATGGGTGACAGCTTTAGTTCGATTATTCAAAATAATGATAGCAGCTTTGTCATGGTGGGTTCTAAGCAAACTGACGGTCCGTCCAATCGTGATTTTTGGTTGGTGAAAATAGATGAAATGGGTGACATCATCTGGTCGCAGACCTATGGAGGAAGAGGAACTAATAACTGTAGTTCCGTCATCAGAGCAGATGGGGGTGGTTACATAATGTTAGGTGGAACCGACTCTTTCGGAGCAGGAGCATATGATTTCTGGCTAATTAGAACTGATGAAAATGGCGACAGCCTTTGGTCAAAAACACTTGGTGGTGAAGAAAGCGATTCTGGTAAGAGATCATTCAAACCGACGACGGGGGTTATGCAATTATTGGACAAACAGGATCATTCGGTTCTGGTTGGCAGGACTTTTGGTTGATAAAATTAGACGAAAATGGTGATAGTCTATGCTCACAAACATATGGCGACATTCGTCACGATTACGGTAATTCCCTTATCCAAACAGATGACGGTGGATATATGCTTGCTGGCACAACATTTTTTCCAGGCCCTATCAGTTTTTTAATGATTCGTACAAATGAGGATGGCGACAGCTTGTGGTCGCGCAGGTATAGAGGGGGGCTCAACGATCAATGCTATAAATTAATCCAAGCCTCGAATGGTGATTATCTGCTTGCAGGTAAAAGCAGAATCGTTGGTGACGGGGATTATGCGGATGATTTTTCGGTAATACGAGTCGATCAAGATGGTGACGAAATCTGGTCTGAGCATTATGGCGGTAGGGGAACAGATATTGCACATTCAATCGTTGAAACTCAGGATGGTGGCTTCACAATTGCTGGACATTCAAACTCTTTTAGACCCGGATCTACCAATTTTTGGTTGCTACGTATAAATGAAGATGGTGATAGTCTATGGTCAGCTACATACGGCAATGATGATGGTAATTACTGCTATGCATTTACTCTCACTGATGATGGAGGATATGCACTGGTTGGAAGCCAAGCATGGTTTATCAAAACTGGGATAGATCCGCTATCGGTTTCTGGTTTCAGAGATTTTGTCATACCTTGGAGCACAATACTTTACACCTCTTACCCGAACCCCTTTAACAGCACAGCTACAATTGCCTTCAATCTGCCTTCACAACAGCAGGTCAGCTTACAAATGTTCGATTCAAATGGACGTTTAATTGAAACATTAATAGACGAGCATCTTGGAATCGGAAACTTTACATCGGTTTGGAATGTCGACAATCATGCTGCTGGTGTGTATTTTTATCGCCTCCAGGCTGGAGTTTTTCAGCAGACGAAAAAACTAACATTAATAAAATAAGGGTAATATTGTCCAATTCTAGAATTAATTCAGCGTGAATGAGTTTTGTTTACTCGGATCCACCCTTCTATTGAAGGGGGGAATAAAAGGGGGGTTGTGGGTATTTGTTCAGGATATATTAAATATTGGGAGGGAATTTAAGAACCCCCCCTTAATCCCCCCCTTAATCCCCCCCTGCAATAGCATGGGGGGAAACATATGGTGTATATCTTGACCGATAGACATGAAGACTTAGTTACGAGGCGAGTAGAGCTATTGGTTCCTCTCGCCAAGCTACCCGAACGACTCGACATTTATATTTCCAGTCAGGTTGCCGAGGTCAGCCGATCTCGGTCTCGCAATCTGATAAAAGAAGGCATGGTTTTTGTAGATGGCAATGTTGGTAAGCCATCGCAAAGCGTCAAGCCTGGGCAGACCATTCATGTTGATATACTTTCATATCCAACGATGAATATACTCCCAGAAAATATACCAATAGATATTCATTATGAAGATGAGCACTTGATAATAGTTAACAAGCCCGCTGGAATGGTAATTCATCCTGCTAAAGGAAACGTTTCCGGAACGTTGGTCAATGCCCTGCTCGGTCACTACAGCGATCAGGAGCATCCACTGGCTACCACAGACGACCCTGACCGTCCGGGAATAGTCCATCGGCTGGATAAAAACACATCTGGCTTGCTGGTGGTCTGCAAGAAACAACCCGCCCTGTCTATGATTGCTGAGTATTTTAGGAATCGAACGATTGAGCGTGAATATTCGGCAATTGTCTGGTGGAAATTTCCGGTCAAGTCTGGTACAATTGACGAACCCATCGGCAGGGATATTCGGGACAGGAAAAAATACGCCGTAAATCAATCCGGTAAGTCAGCAGTGACACACTGGAAGTTGATTGAAAATTTTGATTTCATGTCGCATGTATCGGTACGCCTTGAAACGGGCAGAACTCATCAGATCCGTGTTCATCTTGAGTCAAAAGGTCATCCTGTGTTTGGGGATCAGGAATACGGTGGGCGCAACCGTCAGATTAGCAAATTAAGCTCGGCACAGCGTAAAGCAGTGGGGGAGTACTTGCAGGTGGCGTCTCGCCAGATGCTCCATGCGAGGGTGCTGGGTTTTATACATCCTATCACAAAAGATGAGTTACATTTTGAGATCGAGCCACCTGAGGATTATATGACTCTTTTGAATATGCTTAGAGAGTAGACATGGATAGTAATTGTAGGGATTAAATATAAATTTAATCGTTTATTGTGCAGTTAGTGGGATATTTTTCACAGAGGAAAATAAGAGTCAAAAATGTTATTGACAACGGCAGGTTTAGACAGTATATTCCTTATCGGAACAAACAATTTATCGCGGGGTGGAGCAGTCTGGTAGCTCATCGGGCTCATAACCCGAAGGTCGCAGGTTCAAATCCTGTCCCCGCTACAGGTGATAAAGAAGACCGATGCCGCAAGGTGTCGGTCTTCTCGTTTTGCACACCATTTCGTGCATGTTATGCATATACCCGCTTCCTATATAAAAGAAGACCGAATTTTTGCGCTGTATATTATGAATTATTAGGCACATACAAGTCAAACAACTTTGATGAATCTTACCAAACTTCCAAAACCGAGTTATTGTAATTTTACTTCCTTGAAATCATCAGTTTTTTACTGTTATAATTACGCATATTATGCGCATATGGGATTCTGCATTTTTCACGAAACTTTCAAATTCTGATTTTGACCCTGTTTTGAAAGCGAAACAGAAATAATTTTAGGAATACTCCCATAGATATACCTGATTTGTACGTCGTCAGAATCTTTGGGACAGAATTGCCTATTTGCTAAGAACTGGTTTGCATAGATATTGAACCAGTTTTCATCTACATAAGCCTGATGTACCCCATGCTCCCCGATTCCCCATAGTTGACCGAAATTATGCTCTTCAACCCATTCTATATCCCAAGAATTATCCTGTTCAAACCCAGGAAGCTGATTCATTAGGGCGATCTCTTCACTGTTCTCTATATTGAAAACATGAATACGGGAATCTGTTCTACTGTTTACTAATAAATGACCGTTTCCATCATAGGCTAAACCAATAACGGCTAAGTCTGTTTCAACCACATCTAATTCGTTACCATCAAGGTCAAAGGCGTGTAAGTTGTTTGTTCGAGCATTACCACACCACAATACGCCATCTACGAACGTCAAACCGGATGGAGAGAAATTAAGCTCGATTTCATTCTCCATTTCAAAAGTGACTTTGTTCATCCCGGCGAGACGGTTCTGCATACCATCAGCTCCCCAAATCAGTTCACCATCAAATGTCATTCCCGAACAATATTGGATATTGACATTGTGTGACTGGATGATTGGGTTTTCTACATCCTCGAATGCTTCCGGTATTCGTTCCCAAAGTTCCTCTCCCTGCTCAGGAAATTCTCTTTCACCAGAAAAGCATCTCGCGCCATTCACGCTCGATCCCTGTGACCAGTCTGATTACGAATCTGACAAAGGCTGCATATGCAGCTATAAAAATTAATAGACCAAGTAAACCTGCCACAACTGCTCCGAGATTATGTTAATTGTGTTCACTTAATTAATCAACACTAAGATTCATCCGTCCACTCCCTAAAATCAAGTGTAGAATAATCACTTATACTTTTTCTGATACAGCTCCACCTCCACATCGCCGGGCATGACAAAATGTATCGTTAAGCCGTAACCATAGTCGCTGATTTCGTCCTTGAACTCCACACCGCGCTCACGAAGCTCGGCGACTGTTTGCTCGATGTCGTCACAGTAGAACGATACGGCATGTGTGTCTGAGGGAGGACTGCTTTCGAAATCGGTGGGGTGGACACCCATGTCAGCCTCAGTAAAGTCATTTATCAACCAGCCCCCGCCAACATCTGTAGCAGGAAGTCCAAGTTTGTCGCGCAGGAATGCGCGTAATTCATCTGCTTGGGATGAATAAAACATCCCGTGAATTCCTTTTATCATAAAATTATCCTAATTGTTATCTTAGCCAGCGATCCAAGATCTCAGATCTCAGATCTTTAACAAATTGATATTATAAAGCTATAATATCACCTGTTGCAACAATCATTTGATCTTTTTAATTGTATTTGCCACTTTTTGATATGCATCGCGAAACGGAATACCTTGCTGAACCAATTTGTAAACCTGCTCTGTACTGTATATCTCTTCTGTCATGGCAGATTTGCATCTCTGTTCATTTACAAAAAGACGGTCGAACAGCAAAATTGCTATTTCCAAACTGGAAACGGTAATTGAAAACCCATTCATAACCGGCTCTTTGGTTAGCTGTATGTCTCTATTATATCCGGAAATTAGATTGGAAGAAATTCTCGCAACTTGAAATTCATAGGACGAGACAATATGATATTTTGCCCGCAGCAATTCCAAAACATCTGGGTTTTTCTTTTGAGGCATGATCGAGCTTCCGGTGCAGAAATCATCCGGTAACTCTACGTATCCAAACTCGGTCATGCTAAACATAATCAAGTCGGAGGCAATTTTATTCAGGTCAAACATTATTTGTGACAGCACATGAAGAATTGAAATTTCAAATTTGCCACGACTATGTTGGGCGTATATAGGGTTACTCTGCACACGTGAAAATCCCAACTCCCTTGTGGTAAACTCTCTATCTATATCCAACGGAACACCAAAACCAGCGGCTGTTCCCAAAGGCGATTGATCTATCAATTTTTTTATTGTGGCGAGCAGCAACAGGTTTTCATTCATAGAATCCACAAACGCCCCACTCCACATTTCAAAAGAGGATGGCATGGCTTTTTGCATATGCGTATATCCTGGAACCAGCACGTGACCATATTTTCGGCTAAATTGCAAAATCACATTTGTTAGATCATGTATTGCCTGTTCAATTCCGTCCAATTGGTCTTTGTAATAAAGCCTGAGTGCAGTTAGAACCTGATCATTTCGCGAGCGGGCTGTGTGTATTTTTTTTCCTACGTCACCGAGAGATTCCGTTAAGAACATCTCTATTGCAGTATGGCAATCTTCCTGATCCTGGCTGATAACGAATTTTCCCTCGCTGTCAAGGGAAATTATTTTATCCAGCTCACAGATTAGATCCTCTGCTTCTGATTTCGTCAATAGATTCATTTTTTGAAGCATTTTGGCGTGTGCTTTGGAAGCCACACAATCATAATATATTAACTTCTGATCTAATTTGGGATCATTTCCAACGGTGTATGATTCAATTTTTTTGTTCAAATCATACCCTTTGTCCCAAAGTTTGTTCATTTATTCTCCTTACGCCATCTGTATGGTCTATTCTTGTGAAGAACTACATGATGTGCCTTCAAACGGATGGCGTTGATGTTAATGAATCCCTGTGAATCCATGGATCTGAAGCCTCCCTCAATGTCCATACTGGACAAGTCTTGATCATAAAGGGAGGTTGAAGATTCTCTTCCTGCCGGAATTATATTTCCTTTATACAGGGCAAGACGTACAGTACCGTTGATAGCTTCCTGACTTTTATTAAATGCAGCCATAATAAAGTCCATTTCAGGCGAAAACCAGAAACCGTTGTAGATGAGTTCCGCGAATTTTGGGATTAGCATGTCTCTCAAATGCATGACTTCCTTATCCATTGCAATTCCCTCGAGGTCACGGTGAGCACGCCACAATATGGTCGCACCGGGTGTTTCATAAACTCCCCTTGATTTTATCCCGATGAAGCGATTTTCCACAAGATCTAATTGTCCGATTCCATTCTCACCGCCCAAGTCATTTAGATAGTTGAAAAGCTCCAGCGGGTCAGAGATTTGAGTTCCATCATCCATGTTTTTTACCTGAATCGGAACTCCATTATTAAATTCAATCTCTATCAGGGTTTCCACGTCCGGCGCGTTTTTAACGGTATTGGAAATAGTGAACACATCATCATCAGGTCGAATGGAAGGATCTTCCAAATTGCCCGCTTCATGGCTAATGTGCATCAGGTTTTCATCTTCGCTGTATGACCTTTTTTTAGATGCGGTAATTTCAATATCATACTTTTTTGCATAATTTATCATATTCGTCCTTCCCTTGAATTTAGAAAGGAACTCAGGATCTTTCCAAGGCGCAAGAACTTTAATTTCCGGATTTAGTGCATAATACGCCAATTCAAATCGCACCTGATCATTTCCTTTGCCGGTGGAACCATGAGATACGTATTCAGCGCCTTCTTTTCTCGCTATTTCGATCTGTTTTTTCGCAATAATTGGTCTTGCTAAGGCTGTGCCCAGTAAATATTGACCTTCGTAAAGGGCGTTTCCCTTCAGAGCTGGGAAAATATAATCCGTCACAAATTCTTTGCGCAAATCCTCGGTGTAAGCCTTTGATGCACCGGTAGCCAGAGCCTTTTTTTCTACAGCCTCAAAATCCTCTTTTTGTCCAACATTACCAATGAAGCATATGACTTCATATCCTTGATTTGTCAACCATTTTAAGATAACGGAGGTATCCAATCCACCGCTGTATGCCAGTACTATTTTCTTCTGTTTCATTATTCCGTTTTTGATTTATTTATTATTCTAATCGCACAATATTCGGGAGTCTTCGCTAAATAATGTACCTAATTATTATAAGAAACTAAAAGCATACTTTTGAGTTCCAGCTTTTTGGAAGTTTTAGTGCTTGCGGATCAAACAATTACAGAGAGTGGCGTTACCTATTGATTTGAGCTTCTATTAATTACTGAGGGATTGAGCCGAGTAATTCTTTATGTTGAACTACACAATCTATTTCATGAAGATAACTTTTTTCACAGCGTTGAATTCAGCGCTTTGCATTCGGATAAAATACATTCCAGACTCCACATTTACAGCCGACCAGATGATGGAATGATAACCTGTAATTTGATCATCATTTAGCAAAGTTGTGATATATCTGCCCGTAATGCTGAAAACATCAATCCTGATACTCGCCCGTTTTGGTAAAGCATACGGTATGACTGTATTCAGGTTAAACGGATTGGGGTACGCCGATCCAAGCGAGAACTCGGTTGGGATCTCGATCTGATTGCTTCCCGCTGCGAGGACTTCGGGGATGGTGATGAATCGCCGTGTGGAAGATTCCAATGAGAGTTCGCCATCGCCGGCTTCCACCAACCACGTTACCAACAGCCTTGCCTCGATACCCAGATTAACAACTATTGTATCTATTTGTTGCAGACTGAGTGCAGTATCACTTCCAGCATCCCAAGTCAGGACGGTATCAATTTCATCATGAAAGAAATTTAGCATCAGGCGATAATCCAGTGTGTCATCATCAACATTCTCTGATTTATGCCAGACAAAATCAGCTTGAAAATCAATGATTATCGAGCGGTCAACAGGTCTTATCAAACCAAATCGACCCGGCGGATCATTGACCGGTGTCAGCGTAACTCTAAGTGTGTCTTGCACAAGGGCACTGTCGGGGTCAATGCAGGTCAAGACGATCTCTGCTCCTGCTGGCAGGTTGTAGTTTATCCTCGGGCGGACTCGCAGAGAGTTGCGCAAAACAAAAATATTCATCTCTACAGGAGCATCAGACATTATGTATCGTAATTGGTCGTTATCTGGATCGGTGAATATGGTATCAAGGTCTGCGATGGTCGTTTCACCGGGATCTTCAGGCAATACAATATCGGGTAAGGGTCGCGCCAACACCGGTGCTCGGTTGAGATTGAGGACTTCGATTGTGACCCTATGGACGGTCTCTTCTTCACCGGATATAGCCACTAAATCAGGCTCATATTCTCCCGCATCATCATAACCGGTTTCCCAGCGGAATATGCCTGTGCCGTCGCCATTGTCTTCAAATTCTGCGTTTTCTGGTAGGTTACCGCGTCTCAGTTCGAGCTGGATGTCGTCATCGTTGGCATCCCAGGCGGTTACATCAAATTCGATGGTGTCCGTTTCGGTGGCGGTGACTTGATCAGGTATTCTAGACCATTCTGGTGGGACGGGGATACCCATGGCGCCGGAAAGGTCGTAGATGTCTATGCGATGACGGTTAGGCATAAATAAATAATTGTCAGCTCTCGAATTGGGTTGTATGAGCCTGTTAGAGTTTATTCTATATGGAAATTCATTGTAGAACCCCATCCCAACAATGTCCTCGGGATTCCCAAAGTCCCATAGATTTACAGCACCCTCTCGATAGCCAATTACTATATCATTTCCCACTTCATAGAATCCAATTTCCTCATTTACAACTCCAATTATTTCTGGCTCTTCCAGATTGCTAAGGTCAACCGTAGTTACCCAATCAGCACCAGTAACTCTCGCAATATCACCGTCCACAAAGAGAGAGTTTGCATCTTCAAATCGAGTTGACGAAAGTGCAACAGGATTATCAATATCTTCAATTGAATATACTACCAAAGCCTCGCGATTAATCAATACTATCGGGTGATCACCAATAGCGCTAAGTACTCCAATTTGTGACCAATAATGACCTTGCAAATCAATAGTTCCTCTTATTACAAAGTTTTCAGGGTCAGCGTCATTTATTATTGCAATTTGGTCATTGACATTATCGTTTCCAGATTGATATAAAAAGAGATGTTGATCCCCGAGAGCCATATCAGATCCAGTCAACATATCATCACGATCATCATAATATCGGATGTTTTCTGGTTCATTTAGGTCAGAGATATCACGCAGTACAAGTTCATTATATTCCCTTCCAGTACTGGGTCCAAGAATATAGCAGACCTCGTTGCGAAAGAACATGCTGGGATCGCGGTCTCGTTCGACGGGTGGTTTTGCCATACACCTTATGCGACCAAGTTCTTGAGTGTCAATTGGATCTTCAATATCATATATAACCAAATCTACTCTCATAAAATGGTCAGCATCATAATTTTTTTCAATTCCTGTTACATACGGGTTGCCGTAGGAACGAGGCCTTAGGCGTGACCTGGAAAGACTTAGACCTAGACAGAAAACAGTTATTGATTCGTGGGAAAGTAGGTAAGATGGGTAAGAGGCGCAGCATTCCAATAAATAATGTCCTCGCAACGGTATTAAGCAATATGCCGGGAAGGCGTGATGGACTTCTGTTTTCTCAATATGGATCGAACCAAGTTTCTATGAAATTCCGAAGATTGGCTAAAAAAATTGAATTGCCTCGGGTGTTTTCATTGCATAATTTACGATCTACATTTGGTTGCACATTGATCAACAAAGGTGTCGATATATACACCGTAAGCAAGTTTCTTGGGCATTCAAATGTGAAGGTAACTGAAAAACACTATCTGGCTCTTGATCCAGAACATGCTAAATCCGCAATTAACAAATTGGATTACGGACAGTAATACCTACCACCATCTCATATTTAGAAAAGAATAAGGCTTCCTTCATTGGGAGCCTTTTTTTATGCCAAATTTAATCATGGAATCATTGACAAGACCGGTAACACCTTGGGAACTCTTGGGAACTTTTGGGTACTCTATGGGAACTCTAACCAAAAAAGGAGTCAGACAAATTGCCTAACTCCTTAAAAACCAGTAGCCCGTAGGAGAATCGAACTCCTGTTGCCGACGTGAGAGAACAGCGTCTATATACCCCCT
>Ga0209402_10001867_pt1 | contig 22159 bp, 20 predicted proteins | sample ArcticOcean_MG_C_3_FD_187437 | JGI IMG/M metagenome (GOLD analysis project Ga0209402, IMG submission 187437) | Marine microbial communities from western Arctic Ocean - ArcticOcean_MG_CB8_126 (SPAdes) (version 2) | ecosystem: Environmental > Aquatic > Marine > Oceanic | place: Arctic Ocean... | reverse complement strand
GGTGGCCCCTGGTCGATACGTACCTCTCCCCTGAGGGAGAAGCTCCAACCGGACACGGACACTTCCCCATGGCTTCCAGCGCGGCGAAATGTCCCGATTTCTCAACGTTCCGGGTGGGCGCGGAGGAACTCGAACCCCCGACCCCCTCCTTGTAAGGGAGGTGCTCTAGCCAGCTGAGCTACGCGCCCGGCCAGATTTCCGTCGACATTGAGAAATGGTGTGTCCGCGGATGGGACTTCAACTGTGGTAATGAGAGGCCATGGCCTCGCTCCGCCTGTCGGCACAGATTGGTGGCCAGCCCTGCTCCTTGCAAGCCTGGGCGGAATCGGGCATCTCCTGTTGAACCACGCCCATGCCTCTGTACCCCTACCGATGATGGGGTTGATCTACTTGCTGAACATGGCCCTGATTCCCGGTTACGCCTGGTGGCTATTAGGTGAAGCGGTCGGCGGAATACAAGCACTGGGGATTGGGGTGGTTCTGATCGCCCTAGCCATAGCGGTGACCCAGCCAGCCAGACGGCCATTGTCCGCCACAGAGCAGCACCCCAGGCGATAGCCGATTCACCCAAGTAATACAGACGGCGCCTGGGCTCACCAGGCACATGGCCTTCTTCAATAGCCGAGATCAAAGTGACCCAGACCATCATCGGTGGAAAAGTCGTATGGAAAATCTAGAGCGGGTCAAACATCGTCGCTTGTGAAATACCGGCTCCAAAATCGGTAGGTAGCCTTCGAAACCGTCTACGATCTTCCCTCACCCCAGGTCGCCTAGTCAGCTAGGAGAAGCCATGACCATGACGAACCTTGCGAACGTCCCCCGAAACGCCTCTGGAAAGATCCTGAAGAACGAGTTACGGGCTCCTTACTGGGAGCGACAAGACCGAAAGGTCTAGTCGGCAAATTCTATGACATCTGGATCAAGTTCCATATCCAAAGGAGACCAAGAGGAGTCGACAAAAGTTAAAACAGTGATCACCGGTTCACAAACAGTAGACAGAGCGTTGAGTCTTCTCGAATGTTTTTCAGCCGAGCGGCCTTCGCTCCACCTTTACGATCTCAGCCGGCAAACTGGACTGACTACCCCGACCACACATCGTCTTCTCAAGGCCCTCGAGTCCCGCAAATTTGTCTCCTTCGACCCTGCCTCGAAGCTTTACACCCTCGGCGCTGCAATAGTTCGCCTAGCGTCAATCGTCACTGAGAACTCGGACCTCCAAACGATCGTGTTTCCATGGCTCGAACGCCTTCGCTTCCTAACAGGAGAGACGGCCGCTCTACATTGGCTCGTTGAACACCACCGAGTATGTGTTCTCGAATTCGAGAGCCAGCATCCCATGCGGATGACCTCGGGAACCGGTAAACAATACAGCCTCTTGCGTGGAGCAGCCGGTAAGGCCCTTCTAGCCAATCTTGACCCTGCCGGAGTCCATGCCGCCATCGAGGAAGCAGAAACCTTCGCAGATGCTGAGGCCCTGGACTCAGCGATCCTCGACAAGGAACTTTTGACAATCCGAGAACGGGGATACGCAATGAGTTTCTCTGAAGTTGTCGTGGGAGCGAACGCCATCGCCGTGCCGATTCTGGGCCTGCTCGGGCAACCCATCGCCGCTATAAACATCACCGGGCCTGAATACAGGCTGGACGCAGAGGCAATGAAGCGCTCCGTCGCACCACTCCTCGCGGCGGTGTCAGATATCCAGTCGCGCCTAGGGCACTCCTAGGCCATCCTGATCTAGGCAATTTGTTTAGGTTCTTGGACTTTCATACACGATGTCGGATAGTTACCGTCGGGAGATGGCCTGACTAGGGGGATCCTGACCGGGTCGATCCGCCTACGACCTGTAAATGACCCAACTCAAATACCACTGAATGTCGCAGCCACCAGCCCCGCTCCTCCCGGCACACCGTCCGAAGGTCCTGACTCCAATCTGACCGGCCGACGTGAACTCATGCGAGATAGGCGTCCACCACATCCTGGGATCCTCGCAACTCGGACGACGGTCCTTCCACTGCGATCTCGCCTCGGTGGAGAAGGTAGGTATAGTCCGATACGACCAGCGCCATTTCAGCGTTCTGTTCGATGAAGAGAATCGACAGCCCGTTCTTATGAAGTGCGGTGATCGTCTCATAGACCTCGTCGACGATCGCCGGGGCCAAGCCGGTAGCTGGACTATCGACGAGCATCAGCTCGGGGCCAGTCATCAGCACACGAGCGATAGCGACCATCTGCTGCTCCCCGCCGCTCAGAGTTCCTGCATGCTGCTTACGGCGATCCTTAAGACGCGGAAACAGCTCGAACATCTCCGCCAGCCTCTCACTGATGTCTGTCCGCCGGGCAGCGGCGCTCAGTTCGAGATTCTCTTGCACGGTCAACGGCGCCACGACAGAGGTCGGTCGCTCCATCAGGAACGCCAGACCCTGCCGTACGAGTCTGTGGGTCGGCCAGCCGGTTACGTCCATCCCCTTGAACGTCACCGTTCCCGAAGCAGGCTCATGCATGCCGGCGAGCGTTTTGAGCGTCGTTGACTTACCAGACCCGTTGGCACCGATGAGCGCCACCATCGCCCCAGGGGCAACAGTCAGGTCAACGTGTCGAACTGCTTGGATGTTGCCGTAGTTGGATGAGAGATTCGATACGTTCAGCATCAGCTTTCCTGCCGAAATAGGCTTCGATTACATCGGGATCAGCGAGGCACTCCGCCGGGGGACCCTCGTATAGGACTTGACCGAAGTCCATCACGACCGATCGCTGGCAGTAGTTGAGAACCAGTTCAAGGTTGTGTTCGATGACAACCAGAGTCAAACCTTGATCACGGAGCTCCAGCAGGAGTTCGCCCACGGCTTGGGTGCCCAGCTTGTGCATCCCTGCCGTCGGTTCATCCAAGAGTAACACCTGAGGGTCAGTCGCAAGAGCACGCGCTATCTCCACGCGGCGCTGATTGGCATATGAGAGGGTCACCGCGAATTGATCGGGCTGGCCGATCACCCCCACACGGTCCATGAGGGCCCGCGCCTTCTCTGCGAGTTCGACCTGCTCGAGGCGCGACCGTCGTGTCATGAGAACCGGATCCCAGAAGTTCGTGATTCGCTGTTGATCGAACCCAACGATGATGTTCTCCAGGACGGTCAGATCCTCGAACAGTTGAACCGTCTGATAGGTACGAGCGACCCGTTTGCGAGCGACTGACACCGCTGTCAATCCGGTTATGTCTTCGTCGAACAGCTTGATACGACCTGAGTCCGGTTCGACTGCACCACTTATCATCGCCAGCAAGGTCGACTTGCCGGCCCCGTTGGGGCCGACCACACCGAAGACCGAGCGCTCCGGGATCGAGAAAGTCAATTCATCGACAGCCACCAGCCCTCCGAATGTCTTGTGGAGTCGCTCGACTGCGATAGCGCTCCTGTCGGAGAGAGGATCGACGACGGCCTCGACAGTACGCCCGGTCAGATGGAGATCCCACATCTGGCTGGCCGAGTCATCGTCGACAGAGTCGTCATCAGTCGCTAGATGGGTATTCGTGGAAAGACGGGCAAGGCGACGCCGGACCCGTCGCGTGGGATCGACAAGCCCGCGCGGCATGAAGATCATGATCGCGATCAGTAGGACTCCGTTAACGATGGTCTCGCCCTCGTCGAGGTACTGGCGCAGCACGTCGGGCAACATCGTGAACACCAGAGCACCTACCAGCGCACCGAACCAATGATGCGCTCCCCCCAGAACGACTGCAGCGAGCATGATGAACGCCACGTTCACGTGGAACGTATCCGGAGATAGGAATTGCACGAGATTTGCGTAGACCACCCCGGCAAGCCCTGCGAGGGCACCGCTGACCATCCATAGGGACCTGCGGGTGCTGATCACGTCGATCCCCAGGGAGGAGGCGACTTCGGGGAATGTCCTTACCGACTCTGCGGCGAGCCCGAGGCGTGACCGCCGATGACGTGACATGACCCATGAAACGACACTCAGGACGACTATCAGATGCCATGGTTGGATCGTGCGCGTGATCGGAGCTCCCACCGCCCCGTTCGTCACCGAATCGAGGTTTAGGACGACCACCCGCCCCATAAGAACGAATGCGATCGACGCCAGAGCTACCCAGTGGCTGTCGAGACGTAGGAGCGGAAGGCTCATGACCAGGGCAGCGGCGATTCCCACGAACACCCCGATGACTAGCATCAATTCGATCGGCACTCCGTGATCCTCGATGAGTATAAGACTTACGAATCCGGCCACGGCAGCCAACGGAACGGCGGCGAGGCTCAGGATTCCTCCCCTCAGAGCGACGTATGTGCTGAGAGCGAACAGGGCGTATGCAACGGAGAACTCGAGTGTGACGGCGTACTGATCGATGAGGTCCAACATCATGCCCTCAGCGTGACGATGCGATTTCCAAGCAGGCCCTGAGGGCGCACCACCAGGATCAAAATGAGCAATCCAAAGGTGAAGAAGTCGCGGAACGAGTTGCTGATGTATTGGGCCCCAAGGATCTCCGCTAGTCCGATGATGAGACCACCGACGTAGGCGCCCCTGAGGTCACCGAATCCCCCAACGATCACAGCAGCAAACCCTTTGAGGAGGAGTCCCTCCCCCAGGGTGAAGCTCACGTTGTTGGTCGATATTGCGCTGAGTATCCCTGCCACGGCCGCCATCCCGGCTGCCAGGAACGAAGTCACGATCACAACACGACGCGGATTGACGCCGGACAGAGCCGAAGATTTAGGGTCCCATCCGACAGCGCGCATCTCAGCACCCGCCCTCGTGCGATTGACGAACAGATACATGACCGCCAGCAGGGCGATTGCGGTGAAGAAGGTGATGATCTGGTGATAGGGGATGACCAGGCCACCGGTTTTGACGAATCCGCGCGGGAGGGCCGAACGCGGGAAGGTCTTGATGCGGGCACCGGTCGCGATGAGGGCGAGTTGGCCGAGAATTATCCAGAACCCGATGCTGGTAATGATCGGGCCCAACAACCCACCACCGCGACGGCGGAGTGGCTCGAAGCCGATCTGATCCACCACGACCCCGATCAACCCTGCGCCGACTACGCCAACAGCGATCGCTCCCCACATCGGAAGCGAAAGATTGGTGAAGGCAAAGAGGGCGATGATGGCGCCCCACGTGGCGTAGGTCCCATGTGCCACGTTGAGGATACCCATCGTGGCGAAGACGAGTCCGAATCCCATGGCGAACATTGCATACGAGGACCCGAGGGCCACTCCGTTGATGCATTGCTGGATAAACAGGGTCACTTGCTACCGTTCCTAGCAGACGTTGGGAGTGGGGTGTGGCCGAGTCCAATACCCGGCCACACCCCTGGATACTCCGTCAGTCAGCTACTTGTTCACGTTCGGAAGAACGCCCGCAGCGGTTCCGTCCCAAAGGACGAGCTCACCATCTGCGCTCCACTGGACGAACGTCCACTCCTCGATCGTGGCCTCGCCACGATCATCCCAAGTCAGATTGCCGAACACTGTCTCCATCGAGTCGATATCGCGGATCCCCTGCAGCACGGCGTCGCGAGATCCCTCGCCACCATTCTTGAGTGCGGTAGCCATGAACCAGGCCACCTGCCACCCCTGGGCAGCAAAGATGTCCGGCATAGTGTCGTACTCAGCCTCGTAGAGGCCAGAGAAGTCCTTCACCATCTGCGATGAATTCCCAGCGAAGAACGCCAACGGCAAGATCGTGCCAAGCAGCGTGTCTCCAGCCTGATCGAAGGTTTCAGATGTCGCAATGGCCAGGTTCCCCACAATGGGACCGGCGTAGCCACGATCGCGCAACTCCTGAATCATCAGCACCTCGGTGTTGCCGAGCATCGCCAGGAAGACGATCTCAGGCCCGAGAGCAATCACCTGGGTTGCGGCACCGCTCATGTCGGTGTCATCAGCGAACGTGTCCACCACACCGAGGACCTCGACATTGCCGGCCTCGAGCGCTCCGAGGTTGGCGTCACGGTCACTCAACAAACCGTCGTTGTCGGCCGTCACGACCACAACAGCGTTGGCCGGAGCGAGAGCCGCTATAGCGGCAGTCGCGATAGCCGTCGTGCTGGGCTGCGACAGTGGGAACGACCGGAACGCGTTATCCGGATCGGTAATCGTCGGTGAGATCGCTGCATGATCAACCCACGGGATTCCTGCTGCAACGATGTTCGGCTGAATTGCTCCAGCGACGCTCGAGAGCGCACAACAAACGATGCCGAGTACGTCATCGTTCGCAATGTACGTGTCGTTGATCGCGATCGCAGCCGGCTGATCGCCGCCAGCATCCTCAACTAAGAACTCGATCGTGACACCCTCACCAAGAAAGCCAGATGCGTTGATCTCACGCTCAGCCAGCTCCAACCCATTCAGATGGGGAACGCCAGCGAACGCTACGGCACCCGACGTGATCGCGGTGAACCCGAAGGTGTAGGTACCGGGAGCGAGACCCGCAGCGTCAGTCGCCGCCGTCGTTGTCGCTGCCGCCGTCTCCGCCATCGTCGTGCTGGCATCATCATCGGCGCCACATGCAGAGGCGACAAGCGTGAGAGCTAGGACAAGAGCCGTCGCAGAGAACCATCTCCGTTGGTGAAACATACGCTTTGCCTCCTTGGGGGGTCGTGAGAACCTTTTGAGTCTCATCAACCATGGATTTTCATAAATACAATAGTGATGGAAACCATACAATGAGATGAACCGTTTTCATAATCCAATATAGTTCTCACATACTGGACAACCTCTGCGGGAGTGAAAACCGACTATGACAACACGATTCGCCACCATCGGTGGCGGGACCTTTGGCGAAATGCACATCAGAGCACTCACTCAGAGGGCGCGAATGGGCGACATCGAGTTCGTCGGTGTCGCCGACCTCAGCGCCGACATCAGGCTGGAGCGCGCCGCCAGTTACGGCATCGCTACCTTCGAAAGCGCTGAGCAGTTGATTGAGACAACGCGACCTGACGCTGTCACCGTAGCCACTCCTGATCACCTCCATCGAGACATCGTCGTGGACTGTCTGGAGCAAGGAATCCACGTTTTGGTCGAAAAACCAATGGACGTGAAGGTGGCCGGATGCCGAGCGATGGTGGCCGCAGCGAAAGACAACGAGCGACTCCTCCAGGTCGACTTTATGAAGCGACAGGATCTCTACCACCTCGAGCTCAAACGGGTTGTCGATGCAGGCAGCGTGGGTGACGTGCAGTACGGATATGCCTGGATGGAGGATCGGATCGAAGTACCGCGCGACTGGCTCCCAGGCTGGGCTTCGAGTTCCTCCCCGGCGTGGTTCGTCGGTGTCCACTACTACGACCTCATCCGCTGGTTAGTCGGCCGCGATGCTGTCGCAGTCACGGCAACGGGGGTCGCCAACAAACTCAAGAGTCTCGGTATCGATACCTATGACTCGATTCAGGCCAAGATCATGTTCCCTGACGGGGTTAGCTTCACAGTGGACACGGCATGGCACATTCCGGACGGTAACGAGGCTGTCGTCAACCAGGGCATCAAGGTCGTCGGTAGCGACGGTTGGCTCACGGTGGACAGTCAGGACCGCGGCACACGCGGGTGCGTCAAGCCGTCCCCCGATGCGCCAGCAGGCATGATCACGCCGAACCTAGGGTTCTTCAAGGAAGGGGCCGAGGCCGGGATTCCGCGATATTGGGGCTACAGCATCGACGCCATCGAGACCTTCGTCACCAACGTGCAGGGACTCGTCTCAGGCACGACGACACTCTCCGACCTCGACGGTACCTATCCGTCGGGGGTCGACGGGATGGAGGTCACCAAGATCGCCGTGGCCGTGCACGAAAGTGTCGCCCGCTCTGGCGAGATCATCGAGCTCAGCTCTCTCTAGCCCCAGTTCTCAGAAGATCGCCAGAGGGTTGATTGCGGAGCCGGTTCCGAACGGGATCCTGAACGGTGCGGTGGACAGGAGATTGAGAGTGCGCAGTTCGTGGTCAGGCCCCCCTACCTCAATTCGGAGCCTCCTCGGCCAGTGCCCTGATACCGCTGGCATCCGGCATGGCGGATCATTCCTCGCCTAGGACATACTCAATGGCCTCTTCCCCTGCGATCTTGCCGAAGACAAGACCCCGCAGAACCGACGTCGCCCCGACGTAGTCACCGTGGTAGAGACCTGTCATTTCACCCGCGGCGTAGAGGCCGGGGATGGGCGTCCCTGTTCCGTCGATGACCTCGGCGTTCTCATTGGTACCAACGCCACCGAAGGTGAACACGTCCGCACATGTGACGGGGAACGCATAAAAGGGCGGCTCATCGATCCGATGCGCCCAATTGGACTTGGGGGGCACGACGCCGTCAGCCGTGGCGACGCCGTCCTTGGCGGTCGGGTCGTATCCGGGTGGATCAGCAACCGCGCCTGCGTTGAACCCATCGATTGTGCTGCACAGGGCACCGACGGGAACATCAATCATCACGGCCAGCTCTTCGATCGTGGCAGCGCAGTACGGCTCCTGAGCCAAGTCTTTGGCCACTGCTTTGGTGTAGCCCGGAATCCGACGCACCCGCTCGTCGAATACGGCAAAGGCCGATTGACGAGGCTGTAACTGCACCGACCGTCCAACGATGTCGTATAGATGGTCCATCGAGTCGGCGCCCTCGTCCATGAACCGCTCGCCTGCGATGTTGACGAGTACGGAGTACGGGACCGTCTCCATGACGGCAGCGAAAGTCATCAGTCCGAATTCGCTGGTTCGCGGGTCGGCTGGAAGAGGGTGGTACTCATCCCACTGCCCCGTGGCACGGGCGCCCGCTTCGAGAGCCATCCGAATCCCTTCACCGCGATCGTGGCGACCGCCGAGCGAGATTGGGGGCACGAAGAAGCCAACGTGCTGAGTCATCATCTCAACGTTGCCCTGGAAGCCGCCCGACGCGAGGACGATGGTCCTTGTCGGAATCAACTCCGATTCACCTGCAGGGTTCGTTACCTTGATGCCAGTGATTGTCCCGGAAGCGTCGAGTTCCAACGATGTGGCCGTCGTCTCATACCTGACCTCCACCCCGATAGCGAGGGAGCCCCTAGGTCCAAAAAATCGACCCCGAGTTGCATCCTCGACGTGGCGGCCAAGCACCTCGACGATCGCGGCACCAGCACCCTCGGGCCAGATCCGTGGATCGTCTGACGTGAGGTAGAGGTCAGGTTCTGGATTGAACACCAATCCCTTGTCGATGCTCCAGGCGACTGTGTCGACCGCGTTCTCGGCGAGAGCCGCGACATACGCTTCGGCATCGACCGTCCGAGACTCGAATGCCGACACGAAGTCGTCATTGAGCGTGACCGGATCCTTCATGCGAAAAGTAGCGGTGCTCCACCGGGTGTTGCCTCCACGATTCTCACGACTCGCTCGTTCGAGAACGACGATCCTCAGGTCGCGCTTTTCTCTGGCGACCCCTGCATCGATTGCACCAAGCGCTGCAGCAAGGCCCGCCGCTCCGAATCCAACTACGACGACATCACAGCGCTCGTCCATTGCAGTACCCTCTTTTTCTGATTGTCCCACTTCGCGCGGGTTCCACATGACTCCGTATATTGCGGAGTCATGATATTGCAGAGTGCTGGCTAACAGGTAGAACCATCGGGGCGACATGAAGCAGAAACGAACCCAGTACGACGTTCCGGTCGGGATGCGGGTCGACGGGACGCCCTGGCACCTCCGAGTCATCAAGCACACCGGAGCCGATACCGGGCCGGCAACCGCCATTCTCGGAGGCATGTACGGCGACAAGGCAATGAGCTGCCTCGCTCTCCACCACCTGGATCGCCGACTCGCCGAGACGGAGCACCTGGCCGGCACGGTAATTCTCGCCCCAGCCGTCAACGTCCCCGGAATCGAGATCAACTCTCGGATCAATGCTGACCACCTGGCACTCAATCGCCGTTTTCCCGGTTCGAGTTCGGGATTTCTCACCGATCAGTTCGCTGAAGCCATAGCATCGACGATCCTTGACGTCGCTGATGGCATAGTCGACCTCCACTCCGGCACGCCAACCCTGGCGCTGTGGTACTCGTACGACTTCGGTGATCTCGAGCTGTCGGCGTCATTCGGCCACCTCCCAATCGCCACCGGATTCGCGCACCCAGGCCAATTCGGCACGCACGCTAAATCGGCAGGAGCCTCGCTCGTCCTACCTGAGTGGGGAGGCGGGCCGATCACGTCACTCGAGGTCGGGATCGAGGGAAGCATCAATGTCCTCAAGCACCGCGGGCATATGGAAGGGTCCCCGAGTGGGCCATCGAGCGTTCCCCTCATCACGGAACGGTCACTCATGCTGGTGTCGGCACCAGGGATACTCGAGAGTGTCTTCGATTCCACCCGGGTAGGACAACGGCTCGATGCCGGACCGTTGGGGTGGATCACGAACGCCGTAACCGGCAAACGGATACAGGAGTTCGAGGTCGAAGACGAAGGCTGGCTCCTCATGATGGCGTCAACGACACCGGCGATTGTCCGCCCCGGAGACTTCGCATTCATGATCGGCCGAGCTACCGAGGACGTCGCCGTCCCTGGTGCAAAATGACAACCCACAGTAGGGATGAATCGATGATCAGAGAGTTCCAGGACCACGATGCCGTTGGACTGGCCGCGTTGGTGGCGTCAGGCGAGACCACTCCACAGGAGCTCCTCGAGTCGGCGATAGCGCAGGTCGAACGCACCAACGAAGACATCAATGCCGTCGTGACCGAAATGTACGACGAGGCAGCCCGGTTCATCGAAGAGGATCTAGGAGACGATGGACCGTTACGAGGCGTTCCCTATCTGCTCAAGGACCTCAGGGCAGATTATGCGGGGGTCCCGACGACAGCAGGGAGTCGCTTCTTCGTCGACAACGTTCCCAATCGTGACAGCGAACTGGTCCGCCGGATCAAGGCCGCCGGTCTCGTCGTATTCGGCAAGACGAACACCCCAGAGTTCGGCGGGAACGTTTCGACCGAGCCGGTCCTGTTCGGAGCAACCAGGAACCCGTGGAACACCGAGCGAATAGCCGGGGGTTCGAGCGGAGGGGCGGCTGCGGCCGTTGCCGTTGGCATGGTGCCTGCCGCTCATGCCAGCGACGGTGGCGGTTCGATCAGGATCCCGGCGGCGTGCTGTGGCGTATTCGGTCTCAAGCCGACGCGAGGTCGCAACCCTGCCGGTCCCGTCTTCGGCGAGGCCTGGAACGGTCTCAGCATGGAGCACGCCATCACCCGCACCGTGCGCGACAGCGCAGCGGTCCTAGACGCCACCTCGGGACCGGGCGTTGGAGACCCGTATTGGGCTCCACCACCGGAGCGGCCGTATCTCGACGAGGTCAGCCGGGAGCCGGGAATCCTAAAGATCGCCTTCTCCGTGACGGCCAAATCGGGTGTAGCTGTCGACCCCCAATACGTTATTGCGGTCGAGCAGACCGCCGCATGGCTAGAGGGGCTCGGCCATCAGGTAGAAGAGACGGAGGCCGAGTACGACGGCATAGCGCTCGGCAACGCGGTCAAAACGATCATCGGCGGCAACATGATGGCCGCAGTCCGCGCACACGCCATCCGAGTGGGGCGTGAGCCAGGGGAAGAGGACCTCGAACAAGTGATCCAGCAGCGTGTGGCGCTCGGCGACTCCCTAACAGCCACGGACTATGCGACCGCTGTCCAAACAATGCACGGGGTAGGGCGGATCGTCGGGGAATTCATGACCGAGTGGGATGCCGTCATGACGCCGACGGTAGCGCGACCGCCCCTCGGCATCGGAGACCTGAACACCAACACGAACGACGTAGACACTTTTCTCAAAAACCTCTACGGATTCATTCCATTCACGGCGGTGTTCAACGCTACTGGCCAGCCAGCTATGTCGGTCCCGCTCCACCAGGACGCTGACGGCCTCCCGATTGGAATCCAGTTCGCTGGCAGATTCGGCGACGAGGCTACGCTATTTCGCCTCGCTGGCCAGTTGGAGCGGGAGCATCCGTGGTCTGCGCGTCGGCCAACCATCTGAACGGCTTCAGGCGCGTCGCAACGCGATCCGGCGTTCGGCGACGTCGTATGAGGGCCGATCAATGGATCCGAGAGCACGCAGCAACTCTCCGATGAGTTCCAATTCCGTCTGGGCCTCAACCGCCTGATCCATGGTGTCCCACTCGAATAGCAGCACCCACGACGGCTCCGAAGATGGATTGGACGGGTGGAGGCGCCCCGCTCGGCGGCACAGTCGAACCGCTTTCGCTCCGTTGCGGCGCATCGTCGACAATGCCTCGCTCCCCCAACCCACCGTCTGATCGTCGGAACGATCTGGAGCGTCGAAGCGAAGAATAGAGATGACGGGTCCGGTGATCGCCCCGACATGCTCGACGCCGTCGTCCCACGGCGACTCGGCGGGGACGACTCCGTCGGTGACCACCTGCTCATACGCAGTGTTGGACCTGTTCGAGACGTGGTCGAGAATCCAAGCACGCTCGGGATCGTGCTCTGCCGTTCGCTTCGAGTTGTACTCATCGGTGTAGAAGATCTCACTGCTTGGGATCTCGTACACGTTGCAGACGAGCGGTCCTCCGATTCTGCAGTGATACGCCTGGGCGCTGAAGAAGCCAGCCTCGATGAGATCGGGTCCGTGCTTGGTTGCGTACCACTCCTCGAATCGACGCAGTGCGGATGCCTCGACATCCATCCTGGCGAAATAGACCACCGGAAGCCTCGAGTCCATTCCTACATCCTCTTGATCTTCTTGGCGATTGAGTGAATATAGGCCTGACCCGAGCCGAGCCCACACAAGGGCCGTCCCGCCCTGCGGTATCGTCACTCTCTCTAGGCGCGCTAATGCATGGTCTTAGACAAATCGGATCGTCTCCACTCGCTCGGTCCTGGAGCGATGCGACTCGCTTCGATCATCCTCCGGTGCGACGACATCAACACCGTCGTGCTGCCATGGATCGAACGACTCCGCAGTCTCACCGGCAAGACGATCACCGCGAACCGCTCCGATGGCGTCCAGGGCGGAATCACAAATGGCGCCGACATCAACTTCCGGGTGGCCTTCAAGCCCACGGCCACCATCAGTTCCGCTCCGGACACGGGGAACACACAGAACGAGGCGATCGTCATGGAGGCCAGGGGCCGCCATGACCCGTGCCGACCACTGGTTGCGCCAGCGGACCGTCGACGTGCTGGATTCCTGACCCGCCTGTCCGGGATGCGCCGGCACAGACCCACCCTGAGACCCCTAACGGAATCACTTCCACATTGAACTACCATATGTCACCATGTGAAAGCCGCTGGTATGCTCGCTCGACGCACCAGCGGGTACTGGTCCGAGGCCATCACAGCGTTCGTAGCCTTGGCTACTGAGGATGGCTTCGGCGAGAAGGGCATCTTTGAAATGTGCAAAACCGAGATGGCGCCGCACAAGGTTCCAAAAGCGTTCGTCGCCATCGGCGAAATGCCAGCGACAAGCTATGGCAGAGTGATCCAGCGGCAACTCCGCGAATACAACCTAGGGAGAGTCGGATGAAGTTTTCGTTCTCGACAACAGTCGTCACCCTCGATGACGATGGAAACCGCCGCTGGGACCTCGACGGCTACCTGGAAGAAGCCAGGGTCGCCGAGGAACTCGGCTTCGAGATGGCCTACAAGGGCGAACGACGCGGGCACGGGCCGCATTCGGGCCGCCACGGTGTCGTCAACAACGCACAGCTCATCGCCATGTACGGCCTGGCCAACACGCAAAGGCTTGGATTCAGCACCGGTGTCGTCCTCCTTCCGCTGTATCACCCGGTTCAGGTGATTCAGGACGCCAGGATGATCCATTCGTTCTACCCGGGTCGATACCGACTCGTGGTGGGTGCCGGTTACCAGAAGGATGACTTCGACGTTTTCGGCGTCGATCTCTCTGAGCGCGTGAAGCGGATGAGGGTCGGCCTCGAAGCGATCAACGCCTATCGTGAGGGGCGCTCCTATGAATTCGAAGCTGATGGACCATGGTCGGGGACGGTTCCCCCTCCGGATCCCGCCATGACACACGGATTCCCCGAGGTTTGGGTAGGAGGCTGGAGCGAAGCTGGCGTCAAGCTCGCCGCCCTCGGTGACGGATGGGAGACGGGTCCGATCCGCAGCATGTCGCACATAAAGCACCTCGCCGACATCTATCGGGAGGAATGCGCCAAGCTCGGCAAAAAGCCCCGGATCGCCCTGCTACGGGAGGCGTGTATTGCCGACACCGATGACGAGGCCAAGCAGGTCCTCGGTCCGGCCATTCTCGATTACCACCGCATCTACTATCAGCGCGGAAACGCCTACAGCCCCAAATGGGAGCCGTGGCTCGACCAGGTTTCCTCGGCGGACGAACTCACACTCGACCACATTCTTCCGAACCGGGTGCTCTACGGGTCGCCAGCAACCTGGAGGGAACGGCTAGAGGAGTGGCAGGAGCTCATCCAGCCGGAGGAGATCATCGTCCGTCTAAGGTACTTCCACGGTCCAGGACTTGACGTCGCGCTGGACGCGATGCGGTTGATATCAGCCGAGGTGATGCCGGCCTTCTCGAAGGGAGTGTCATGAGCGGATTCGAGGGACGACGGGTACTAGTGACCGGAACGGCGAGGGGCGCTGGTCGCGCTATCGCTGCTGCATTCCACGATCAGGGCGCATCCGTGATCGGTGTCGACATTGCCGATCACGGCGACGTCGAGTGGAGCACGATCCAAGCCGACCTGTCGAGCTCCGATGAGGTGGCGCGGGTCGTTTCAGAAGGCGGAACCATTGACATCCTGGTGAACGTCCACGGACTCTTGCAGCCGATGGAGATTGAGGACATCACTCCTTCCGACTTCGACCGGGCCATCGCTATCAACCTGCGAAGCGTGTTCTTCCTCGCTCAGGGTTTCGCTCCTGGGATGGTGGAGCAGGGCTGGGGGCGGATCATCAACTTTTCGAGCGTTGTCGCCCACACCGGTGGCGTCACGTCAGCCGCCTACGCTGCCGCCAAGGCCGGTGTCATCACCATGACCAAGAGCATGGCCCGCAAGTACGCCCCATCTGCTGTCACGGCCAACTCGATCGCGCCGGCAGCCATCGACACCCCCCTAAATTCCTTCCTATCGCCAGAGCAGCGAGCCGACATCGAGGCGACTATTCCACTCGGTCGCTTCTCAGAACCCGAAGAATTCGCTGCGGTGGTCCTCTTCCTCGCCGGCGAAGAAGCCGGCTACATCACCGGAGCCACAATCGATGTCAACGGCGGATGGGTGATGACCTGACGCCCATCAGGCGTTTAGGACCTTCACATCGAGATACTCACGGTACCCGAACTCCCCGAGCTCGTGTCCGAGACCGGAACGACGCAGTCCCCCGTATGGCGCCTCGGCGTTGAAGGCCCCTCCGTTCACACTGATGATGCCAGCAGACATCCGACGGCCGACCTCCGCTGCAGCGACCGGATCGGGTCCCCATACCGCCCCGGCCAATCCGTACTCGGAGTCATTCGCCAGGAGAACGGCCTCATCCACGGCGTCGTAGGGCACAATGGCCAGCACAGGGCCGAAGATCTCCTGACGGGCAATGGTCGACCCGGCCCCGACACCACTGAACACAGTAGGTCGGACAAAGTTGCCGCCCTCGAGACCCTCAGGATGACCCAGTCCGCCGGTGACGAGAATCGCTCCCTCGTCGATGCCAGCCCGGATAAATCTCTGGACGCTCTGCCACTGTTCGGCTGAGACCATCGGACCCATCGTCGTTGTGGGATCGAGAGGATCGCCGAGCACGGAGGCCTCGGCGAACGCAGCAGCCAACTCGGCGGCGCGATCCATGTCCGCCCGAGGGACAAGGAATCGAGTGAGAGCCGTACACGTCTGACCATTGTTTCGAAAACAACTTCCCATACCCGATGCGATCGCATCCTCGATCGGGGCGTCGGGCAGCAAGATCAGCGGCGATTTTCCGCCAAGTTCCAAGGTGCACCGCTTGATGCCATCGGCAGCAGCACGGATGATTCGTGCACCTGTCTCCGTGGAGCCAGTAAACGAAACCACGTGGGTCCCCTCGTGTGACACCAACGCCTCCCCCACCCTGCTCCCGGAACCCGTGACGAGGTTGAACACTCCTGCGGGGAGGCCCGCTTCTTCGACGATCTCGGCAAACAGATAGGCGCACCCCGGTGCCAACGTCGCCGGCTTGATGATGATCGGGCAACCCGCAGCGATCGCAGTCACCGCCTTGATTGCCACCTGAGAGAAGGGGTAGTTCCAAGGCGTGATCCCAACAGCAACCCCGGCGGGCTGATACAGCAGGCGCGAGTTTCCAAGGGCTTGTTCGGTCTCGAATTCGACTGCGATACGAGCGTACGAGTCCATCGCCGCGATCGGCAAGGCGGCGGTGGCGGCGCGCGCTGATTCAACGGGCATCCCGGCTTCATTGGCCCAAGCATGTGCGATCTCTTCGAGGCGCCCGAGTGTCGCGTCCTTGATGCGAAGAATCGCCGCAGCGCGCTCGCCGGACGGGGTGGTCGCCCACTTGGCGGACGCTGTGACCGCCGCCGCTACAGCCGAGTCAATCTCGTCCGGCGTCGCCTCTGGTACCGAGTAGATCGGTTCGGAAAACGCGGCGGTTCTGACCAGATGGCGTCCCGAGTCCGAGGCCGACTGCCACGAACCTCCGATGAACAGATCGTCAGTTCTCACACCAGACCTCCCAAGACGAATACGCTTTTTGACACTGCCTTCCACGTATCGGAAGATCCTAGACGCGCCCCCTTGAACTACGTCTACTAGTCGCTATAAATGTCATCGAACCTGGAAACAGGTTGAATCGAAAGGCGACGAAGGGCTTCGTTCACCCGCCCATCGAGGCGGTGTCAGGTATCTGATCGCACCTGGACCACGCCTAGACCCTCCCAAATCTCAATAAACTCGTTAGCCACTTGGACATTGCATACACAATGTGGAATAGTTGTAGTTGGGAGACAACCACTAGGGGACCCTGGCAAGGTCGACCTGCTTCCACCTACATGTGGCGTACTAAATGACGAGGGTGTAATGGTGTTACACGAAGACATCTGGGAAACCTCTTCCGGGATTCCCCTCAAACCTGTCTATACAGATGCTGACGTTCCTGATTCATCCCATCATGGTTTGCTGGGCCAACCCGGCGAAGCACCCTTTGTTCGGGGTGCGTACCCCGAGATGTACCGGTCCAAGTTGTGGCGAATTTTCCAGTTGAGCGGGTTTGGTGATCCAAATGACATGAACCAAAGGCTCAAGTTCCTCCTCGATGCCGGCGAAACTGGCATCATTGTGAAACACGACCGGATGACCGACGACCACCTATATGACGTTGATCATCCTGAAATCATGGAACGACGAGAGGATGTTGGCCTCACCGGCACCGTGACAGTCGGACTCCGAGACTACGAAAAGATCCTGGAGGACATCCCGATTGAGTCTGTCTACTGCAAGCCCGGCGGTGGCGTCCCCCAATCGGCGCCCTACACGCAAGCCTGCTACTGGTCGGTTGCGGAAAAGCGCGGTATCCCTCTAAAGGCGCTCTCAGGAACGGGACAGAGCGACTTTTTCCTCACATATCTAGGCTGCCCGATGAGGGAACAGATCCCCCCTGAAGCAGCACTCCGCTTCAATCTAGACCTGATCGACTGGTGTACCGAGCGGATGCCGAAATGGGTCCCAGTATCAATCGCCGGCTATAACGGCGCTGATTCTGGCCTTAACGCCTACCAGGAACTTGGTTCGGTCTTTGCGAACGCCATCGAATACATCGATGGCGCCTTAGCCCGTGGCAACCATCCGGTCGAAGACTTTATCCACGGAATCGGCGGAGTCAATTTCCGTACCTCAATGGACATCTTCGAAGACATAGCCAAGCTGCGAGCTGCCCGCAAGATCTGGAGCGACCTACTCCAGAGCAGGTACGGGATCAGTGACGAAAAGAAGTTGCGCCTCCGAATCCATGTGGTGACCGCAGGTAGTTCCATGACCTACCAGGAGCCATTCAACAACATTGTGCGCGGAACTGTGATGGCACTCGTAGCCGCTCTCGGCGGAACGCAGTCTCTGGGTGTCTCCGGATACGACGAAGCTCTCTCCATTCCTAGTGATCATGCTCATCTCATGTCGATCCGTATCCAGCAGATTCTCCAAGAGGAGACAAATCTCACAGCAGTTGCAGATCCCTTAGGAGGCTCTTTCTTAATCGAGAATCTGACCGACGAACTTGAACGGAGATCACTGGAGTTCCTCGAAGAAATCGAGAATAGAGGGGGGTTCATAGCCTCAATCGCTGATGGGTGGCTGATGCGCAAGGCCGAGGAGGGAAATTCGAAGTTGGCCGGAGACATCGAGACAGGAAAACGACGCGTGGTCGGCGTGAACGTCCACCCCATCGATGACTCCATTCTTGAGGTCGAAGCTTTCGAAGGGCGATCCGGCCAGCAGTCCTGGGAAAATGCAATGGAACGCCTGACCGAACTCCGTCATACCCGCAGCGAGACTGGTACCAAACGCAGTCTTGACGATCTCTGTCGAACACTCGATTCCAACGACAATCTCGTCCCAGCAGTCATGAAAGCAGTCCAAGCCGATGCAAGCATCGGCGAGATCGGGCACAGTTTCCGAAAAGTACTTGGGAACTGGACGCCTCCATCCAACTTTTTCTGAGTTGGGTCAGGAATCCTAGACATGCCACGTGTACTGATCGCCAAAACAAGTCTTGACGGGCACTGGCGCGGCGTCAACGTTGTGGCGCGAGCCCTCCGCGATGCAGGGTTCGAAGTGATACTTGGAGGCGAGATGCTCGCGTCGGACATCGCCGCAATGGCCGAACAGGAGGATCTCGATCTCATAGGATTGAACGTGGGAGGACGAGTTGAAGTTGCCGAACGGATCATCGCAACACTTTCCGATGCGGGTCTAGGGGACATACCTGTATTTGCTGGTGGGACTCTGCCCTCTTCAGGAATCGAGCGCCTAGCGCAGTTGAACGTCCAGTGCTTTCCGCCAGGAAGTTCCATGAAAGAGATCGTCAGCGCAGCAGTCAAACTTACGCAGGACGACCCACTGAACAAGGCATGAACCATACGAGCAGCACTTCTCCAATGCCGGACTGTCTCTCCCCTTCAACAATCACTGGCGCCCTGCACAGAAACGCCCTTCGTCATCCTGATCGAGCCGCGGTGATCCAACGTGGCATCTCGGGAAGCCGCCACGAACTCTCATACCGGCAGTTGAACGACCGGGCGAATCGCTTCGCAAACGGGCTTCGAGACCTCGGTGTGGGTAGGAACGACATCGTCATGGTGAGCAGCGGGAACAGGACCCAATGCCTCGTCGCCTACTACGGGACGCTCCGATGTGGTGCAACGTTTACCGGGGTAGCTCCCTCTCTGACATCGCGAGAAGCGGAAGTCCTCGCTTCAGCTACCGACCCTAAGGTCGTGCTGGCAGAGGACTGGACCGACGAAGGCATCAAGGCGCTCGGATCAACTGCAGATATCCGCCTCGCCTTCACCGATGACGCGACTACATCAAGTTGCGGTATCCAGACGGTAGAGGAAATCTCATCAGTCCAACCCGAGGCCGGACCACAGGTTGCCGTTAACGAGACCGACCCTGCACTGATCGTCTTCACCAGCGGCACCGAAAAGTTACCAAAAGCAGTTGTGCTCCCCCATCGAAACTTCATGATCGCTACCACACCGTCTTGGGTCATCGATCGGTACGTGCTCGCCTCCGACATCTTCCTGCTTCTCGCCCCGATCTACACGATGGCCGGCATCGGAACAGTCACAAATCTGATAAACGTCGGCGCTACCACGATCCTGCTCCCAGAACTCCAGACGGAGCTGGTACTGGAAGTAATCGGGTCTGAGGGAGTAACCAACACCTCGCAGACCCCAACCTTCTATCGCCGCCTGGTAAAAGACCCAGCGTTCGTGGAAGCTGACTTCTCGTCCCTACGTCAGTGCCATATATACGGAGGGCCGATTCCCGCCGAGGCCGTCCAACAGATCTCTGCGAAAAACGCAGCGCTCGAATGGGCCGTCTACTGGGGTCAAAGCGAACTCACCCAACTCGGAATCTCCGGAACCTTTCTTTCCCTTGAACAGATCCCAAATCAGGACGTTCGCTGGATCGGTAAACCGATGCAGGCTGTAGAGATTCGAGTCGTGGACGAAGACGGACACGACTCGGAAATCGGAGAACTCCTCTGTCGCTCCCCGGGCATCATGGCCGGGTATTACCGACAACCAGACCTCACCGCCGAAGCGATCGTAAGCGGTTGGCTCCACACCGGAGACATCGTGAGAGTTGATGAGGACTTGAACGTCTTCTTCCTCGATCGTAGAAAAGACATCATCAAGACTGGAGGAATGAACGTCTCCTCGGCCGAAGTCGAAACCGTCCTTAGGGGCCACCCCATGCTGAACGACGCTGCAGTAGTCGGTCGTCCTGACCCGGAGTGGAGTGAAATCGTCTATGCCTTCGTGGAGCTGGCAAGCGGAATGACCTGGGACGAGGAGTTAATTCGCAACTACTGCGGTGACCAACTCGCCCACTACAAGCGACCCAAGATCTACGAAACAATAAACTCACTCCCCACCGATGAGCAAGGAAAGATACGTAAGAGAGAACTCCGTACACGTCTCCTGCATTAACCACACACCCTTGGCATCACGCCGAGGTCCTGCCATCGAACCGGCCCTAGTGGATCGCAAAATCTCAAGTGGAGGAGTCAGTTCCCCCAGAGAGGGCCTCCCTACTTCCCAGTGCCTAGATTCGGTAGGTGTCTAATGCCGTGTCAGCGAACATCTGCGCCTGTTCTTGGTCCGAATATTGCATGGCGATCTTCTTGAAAGCGTTGTAAAGAACGCGATAGGAGACGGATAGCCGGTCTACTGGAAAGTTGCTTTCGAACATGCACCTGTCGGGACCGAAGCAGTCGATGGCGTGGTTGTAGTAGTGGGCTTGGGCAGAGACAATCTCATCGGAGGTGGCTGGCCGATCGGCAAGGTGCCAACCAAAGCCGTTGTCGGGCATGGCTAAGCCCCCCAGTTTGGCGAAGACGTTGGGGCACTCGGCCAGGGTCTTCATCGCTTCGCTCCAACGCTCGAAGATCTCGGTTCTTTGCGACTCGTAGGGTCCAACCCCAAGTGGTGTCCCTAAGTGGTTGAGGATCATGGTCGTTTCGGGAAGAGCACGAGCTAGAGCAGTGAACTCGGCTATCTGGTAGTGGAAATGCCAACTTTCGAAGATGTAGCCGAGTTTGCCAAGACGGTGAACACCAGAGCGAAAGCTCTTGCTGGCAGATAGCCCCGCCGGTGCTCGGCCCGGGATCATCAAGACCTCGGGATATTCGGGATGGGCGAGCGAGTGTCGGATTCCTCTGAATAGGCCCCCTCCCGCCTCTTCGTGAGCTTCCAGAGCCTCTTCGACCTCAGTCCCGCGGGTGAGATCGGCATGCCCGATGATTCCAGCGATCTTCGACCCCGACATCTGTGCCTGTTCTTTCGCGAGTCTGGCAACGAATGCGGTTTCTCCAACCGGTCGAAGGTGGTCGGCCCCAGTGGTCCAATAGTTGGTTTGGCAGTTGACGAAGACGGTTTTGACGACGTTGTGGCCTGATCCCGTATCGGCTAAGAGCTCAGGTAGCAGGTAGTCGAAGCCCTGTTCGTCCTTGCACCAGAAGTGATGGTGGGGGTCGACAATCGGGCGTTCCGGATCGACAACGGGTTCTAGTACCCCACTGTACCATTCGGGCTCGGGTGGGATAAATGGGTGTGCTGTTGAGATTCCGCAAAGTTACATGTCGATCTGACTCTTGCGCCCCTGTTGGGCATAGGAACTTCTGTTGGTTGGGCGAACAGCCCTTGTTGCAGCATGGCGAAATCGACAAAGTGATCGAAACCCATGGTGGCTGGCCAGCCGCCTTTGCTCCTAGATAGACACTCTCACGAATCTTGATCTAGGCCTGGGGACATCATCTACCGCGTGGATGGTTTGTGGATGGAACCCGTATCTAGCGAGACCGACCGCTAGAGGTTGCCGCCGGTTTACATAGTTGACCTGTGTGTTTCCTGGTGGGCGCGGAGGGACTTGAACCCCCGACCCCCTCCTTGTAAGGGAGGTGCTCTAGCCAACTGAGCTACGCGCCCGGGACCGGTGACCCTACCGGT
>Ga0209402_10001861_pt1 | contig 22207 bp, 2 predicted proteins | sample ArcticOcean_MG_C_3_FD_187437 | JGI IMG/M metagenome (GOLD analysis project Ga0209402, IMG submission 187437) | Marine microbial communities from western Arctic Ocean - ArcticOcean_MG_CB8_126 (SPAdes) (version 2) | ecosystem: Environmental > Aquatic > Marine > Oceanic | place: Arctic Ocean... | reverse complement strand
TGTCGACGGCGACGGCGATCTCGACGTGCTGATCGCTGTTGTCAACGCGCCGGACAAGATCTGGATCAACGATGGCGCCGCCAATTTCACTGACTCCGGCCTGGCCATTGCAACCTCGCTGACCTTTTCGGTGGCCTTCGGCGACATCGATAACAATAATTCCATCGATGCCCTTATCGGCAGAATCGGACTGACCGCAAATCAGGTGCACTTGAACGACAGCTGTTCCCCCTGCGGCGGCAGTATCACGCGTACCTGGACGGTGTCTGATTGTGCGGGCAACAGCAGCGATTGCGTACAGACCATCTCGATCGAACCATAACCCCAACAGAGATTCTGTTGGCGGACTGTTCCTCGACACCCGCAACCACTGCCGCCTGCGACTTCCCACCTGCCACTCGCCCAACAGTCATAATTCTCCCGCCGAATGTCACAAGTATCCTCTCTCCTGAATTCTGTTTTTGACCGGTAGCTTTCGTTGCTGTCACAGCCTAATTTATGCCCTTTCCGCACGACATGCGGATCACTTGCCCAATTCTCAGGAACCGCTAACGATGGCCAAGTCGAAACTTTACCAAATCAGCAAATCTTCGCTTCATGGCAAAGGTGTATTCGCCAGAACCGATATCACGAAAGACACGAAAATCATCGAATATGTCGGCGAGCGCATTACCAAGAAAGAGTCACAACGTCTCGCCGAGACGCAATTGAACTCGAGCAATGGCAGGAAGAGTAAGGGCCAGGTCTATATTTTCGAGATCAACAAGCGCTATGATATCGACGGCAATATCCCGCAGAACAAAGCACGGCGAATCAATCATTCCTGTTCGCCGAACTGCGTGTCTTTCATCGAGAAAGGCAAGATATGGATCTATTCGCTGAAGAAAATCAGTGAAGGCGATGAACTCACCTATGACTACGGGTTCTCGATTGACACCTATGAGGAACATCCATGCGCCTGCGGCAGCAGGAAATGCCTCGGCTATATCGTACGCAAGGAGGATCGGCCGAAACTGAAACGGCTCCTCGAAAAAAAGAAAGAAAAGGAGAAGGCAAAGAAGGCAAAGAAGGCGAAGCAGACGAATTGACCCGAGACTCAAACCCAGTGAGCAGGACATGACGAATCAGAAAGTTGCAATGGTGACAGGTGCCGGCTCCGGCATCGGCAAAGCCAGTGCTCTGGCGTTGGCAGCGGACGGACACGCGACCGTCCTGGTCGGCCGTCGCCGGGAGCGGCTCGAAGAGACCGCCGCAGCCGCCGGGGCCGATGCCACAACCCTGGTTGCCGCGGCAGACGTGAGCGATCCCGATTCAGTGCGCCAGGTGTTCGACCAAACCGTGGAAGCTTTCGGCCGGCTCGACGTGCTGTTCAACAACGCCGGTGTCAATACCTCCGCCGCCTTACTCGAAGATCTGCCTTTCGACGAGTGGCAGTCAATCGTGAATATCAATCTGACCGGTTCCTTCCTGTGCACCCAGCAGGCCTTCCGCATCATGAAGGGCCAGGACCCGCAGGGCGGCCGCATCATCAACAACGGGTCGATCTCGGCCTACGGACCACGCCCCTCCTCGGCCCCTTACACGGCTACCAAACACGCCATCACCGGCCTGACGAAATCAACCATTCTCGACGGCCGCAAGTACAATATCGCCTGTGGCCAGATCGACATCGGCAATACCGATACGGAGATGGTCGCCAAGATCAAGACCGGCGTCCCGCAAGCCGACGGCATCACCAAAGTGGAACCCACATTCGACGTCGCGCACGTCGCACAGACGATCGTCTATATGGCCGGCCTGCCGCTCGATGCCAACGTATCGTTCCTGACGATTATGGCCACGAAAATGCCGCTCTACGGACGCGGCTGATACGGAACACACGACCAACGCAGAGAGCCGTTCTACTGAATAAAAAAAGCGCCGCCGGCAGTCGCCGGCGGCGCTTTTTCTTTGTATTCGATCAGTCGATCAATCTTTGGTGAGGTGCTTGTCGAGGAACGCGCGCAGACGCTTGTCCAGCTCCCAGTCGTATGGATGGTCCGTAAACCGCAGCATATCGATGTTGTCCGGCAGATTCATGTCACGCGGCATACCATAGATATTGCCGCCGCCGACCGAGATGTACTCGATGATATCCGTCGGCAAACGATACGTTGTCAGCGCCGACCGGCCATACCAGAAGAACGAATTGCGGAGTACCCCGATGGTATTGTCCAGCACAACGCCCTGTGCATCGAAGTTGCCGCCCCGGAACCAGCTCTGGAGTTGCCGCGGCGGCGCCCCGATCACATTGCTGTTCCACAGCAGCCTGGCGGTGGGATCGCCGATCGAATCGACAGCCGCAGGTCCTGCACTGCCATTTGCCAAACCGGCAAGACCGGTAATGAAGCCGATGTCACCGTCGTCGGCAGGAATATTGCCGACAAGGACTGACCCAGCGACGACTTCGATAAAGTCGACCGGATTACCCACCTGATCATCGGCAATCAGCCTAACCTCACCTGTCGGTGTGCGGATATTGATCAGTCCGCTGTCGGCAATGTCCGAGATCCCACCAGTCACTGAGTTGAGTTCGACGTCGCCGCCGGCAGTGACCGATTCAACATTCAGGTTGATGTCACCGTCCACGTTCCGGACGAGCACACCGAAATCAGCACTGATACCGGCGGCGGCGATCGTGATGGCGCCCGCGGCGTCCGACACGATGGTGACCGAATGGGCATCGTCGATGTTGCCGTTGACAAGATTCACATCGCCCGCAGCGACGCTGTTGATCTGCATGGCACCGGATCCCGTGATGCTGATGTCGCCGGAAGCCGTCATCGTGCCGGTGACCGTCAACAGTTCGTCGCCGCGGTTCTGCAGATCAATATCCGCATCCTCGCCACTGGTGACGCCCGTGAAATCAACGTTGGCATCGATCGCGTTGACAATCGTGACAGTACCACCGAAGCCGGTCGTCGCCGCGTCGATATTGATTGCCTTCGTATCGACATTGATCGTACCGAACGCACCGAGGACGATAATGTCCGCCGTAAGGTCGGGATCCGCGTTGCCGGGATTCTGTGCAGCAATGCCGTTGCGGCCGCCATTGATGGTTATACTCGCCCCAGCAGTAGGCGCCGCAACGTCATCGACGAGAACGCCGTTACCCGCAATAGCGACGTTGCCGGTGGTCGCCGTCAGGCTGGCATCGTTCATGAGCACGCCGCCGTCGCCGTCGCCGTCGAAGTCGGCGGTCAGGCTGATATTTCCGACGGCTGTGACATTCGTGTTGGCCGGCGCCGAAGTGCCGGCACCGACACCAATATCCTGCAGGGCAGTGATCGCGATGTTGCCGGTCACGTCCAGGTCACCGTCGATATCAACATTGCGGCTGGCGATGTTGGCTTCGCCGCCAACCCCGAGCGAAAAACCGGTACCGGCGATGGCACCATCAGCGTTGGTGACGTCGCCTGTCGACGTGATATTCAGATTGCCGTCGATCAGACCATCGTCCGCGTTGGTGATTCGCACGTTACCGCCGGCAATTGTCAGATTATTGACTTCGTTGTCGGTCGCATCATCGCTGCCGAGGCTGTCGATTGTTACGGTGCCCTCGGCCGCTATCACAGTGAGATTACGCACCTCGGCCGCCGAGACGTTCTGCAGCGTGATGTCGCCCTCTTCACTGGTCACCGTGCTGTCGCCACCTGGAACGTCCAGCAGCAGGTCGTCGTTGACCGTGATATCGCCGCCGGCCGTCAGGTCAGCACCCGTCGCCAAAGTCAGCGCCGTGTCACCGTCGAGATCCAGGTCGCCTTCAGGGCCGGTCTCGATCGATTGGTTAATGTCAAGCGTACCGGTCGCGTGCAGGTCGAGGCTGCCCTCGTCGTTGTGCAGGTCGGCATCGACGGTGATGTCCGCCGAATCAACCGTCACACCCGGGGTACCGGCCGGCACGTCGCTGCCGATGACATTACCGTTGTTGTCGAAGATGATGGCATCGTCGGCATTGATGTCGACACTGCCGTTGTCGCTCGACACCAGCTCGCTGATGCTGATATCGCCACCGACATCGGTGGCGTTGATCGTGATGTCGCCGCCGCCATGGATATTCGCATCGGCATCCACCAGGTCCGTAGTTGCGTCACCGATGGTCACATCGCCATCGGCTGCGATATCCGCATTGATATCGACAGTACCGTCGATAGCGCCGCTGATCGACAGGTCACCCGGCAGGTGCACGATGCCGTTGAGCGTGACGCCGACGGCATCGTCAACAGTCAACGCCTGGATGTCGACGCCGTCCAGATTGACTGCGCCTGCCGCGCTCGCCGCGGTGATCGTCAGCGTATGCGGCCCGTCGAGCTCGCCCAGGTCAACGCCGTTGGTGCTGGCATTGATCGCAACGGCGGCCAGCAGCGTCGTGGTGCCAACACCCGTCGTATCCAGGGAACCGACCGTAACATCGCCGTTCAGGCTGGCAGAGTCCGCAGTTAGGTCAACGTCGAGGCCGGCAGCCGTGAAATTGCCGTGCAAGCCAATGTTGCCCGTATTGCTGTTGATATCCGGGTTCGCCGCATCGACCGCGGTCAGGACGATGTCCGCGCCGTTCAGTGTCACATCGTCGTTGGCGCTGACGATACCGTTGAGCTCGATACCGGATCCGGCACCGCCGGCGTTTAGGTTGATTGAACCGTTGTCACTGGTCATCGCACCACCGACGTCGATTGCGTCGGCATCGCCGGCGGCCGTGGCCAGGATGGCGATGTTGCCGTCCACCGAGGTATCGGCGGCGAGTATGGTGTTGTTGCTGTTGTCGATCCGCAGCTCGGTCGGCTGTTCGGTCGCACCGATCGCGCCGAGCGTGACCGTGCCGCCGGAACTCAGCGTGAACTCGTGTTCGCCGTCAATCGACCCGGTCGCGGTGATGTCGCCACTGCCGGCATCATCCTCGTTATGCAGCGCCGCGTCGCCGCCCAGGAGCACCGTGTTGGCACCCAGCGTGATCGGATCCTGCGCACTGATCGTGCCGAACAGGTTGATCGTGTCCGCACCAGCGTCGCTGGCATCGAAGCCGTCGACCACGGCGTCGTTGATGGTGATGTCAGCACCGGCAATCAAAGTCAGGCTGAACTCGCCGGCGTTGTCGCCATCGTTGTCGCTGCTGACGATCGAGTCGGTCGCGAAGAAGATCGCACCGCCGGCGGTGATGACGACATTGGCAGCGTCGAGGTTGACCTGCTCGGTACCCGCGAAGCTGACACCGGCGGTGGCGCTGATGTTGCCGGCGATATTGGCTGCGTTGGCGGTGACGACCAGGGAGGCAAGGGCAATGGCGCCGACACTGTCTTCAAAGTTGACGGTGCCGCTGTCGGCGAAGGCATTCAGGGCAAACGGACCGACAATCGTGCTCACGAAAGTCAGGTCGCCGTTCTCGGAAGTCGCCGTCGAGTTGCCGTCCACTGTCAGGGCATCGCGGAAGATGACATCCTGGTTGGTGCCGCGCACGTCGCCGGCAAGGCTGATACCGCCGTCACCGTTGATATCGACGCTGTCGCCGGTCAGGTTGTCGTCGATGTCGACGTTCGCCGTCGTGCTGACCGTGAGCGCCTCGACCGCCGTCACCGTGCCGTTGACGGCGATCAGAGCTGCCGTGCCGAGAGTGACGTTGCCGCCGGCGCTGATCGAGCCGTTCAACGTGTCGGCGGTGTCGTCCACCGTAATGATGCCGTCGGTCGTGCCGGCGATCGTCACATCGCCGCTGGCGACCAACTGGCCGAGGACGTTGACCGCATCGGCATCGTCGACAGTAAGGCTGGCAATGTCGGTATTGCGCAGGGTCACATCGCCGGCAGCATCGGCCGAGAGCGTCAGCGACTCGGCGCCGTTAATATGGCCGAGGTTGATCCCCGCAGCACCGGTGACGTCGATGTCGACGCCGGTGTGAAGCGTCGTCATGCCGGCGCCGGTGGTGTCGACGCTGGCGGCTTCGATGTTGCCCCCGAGCCCGGCCTGATCGGTGGAAATTTCCAGGGCACCGGCCGGACTGCCGACACCGATGTTCTCGACCACAACTTCTTCTGTACCGGTCAGGGTCAGGTTCTCGACGACCCCGCCGTCGGTGACCGTGATGTCGCCGTTGATGTCCAGCGAGCCGCCGGCGGTGATCAGCCGAACTGGGTCGGCAGGAACGTTGTCGCCGTCAATAACGATGGCGCCATTGACCGTGATGTCATCGGCAGCCGCGAGATCTTCGTTGAGGCTAACCGGCCCGTTCAAGGTCGTCGAGCCGCGGTTGTCCTGGTCGGCACGTATGTTGATATTGCCCGCCGCACCCTGGACCGTGACGACGACGTCGCCGCCGGCATCGAGGTTCGCACTAATGGTGACATCCTCGTCGTCGCCGTCGGCATCGGTATTACCGCTGATGACGACCTCGCCGCTGCTGTTGGTGACATCGCCCCCCACGTCAATGGCACCGGCGGCGATCAGCTCGATCGAGCTGCCTGAGCTGGACAAAACGCCGGTCGAGACGATCGCCCCGTCGTTCGAGGCTACGGCACTGATGCCGTCGGTCGCCGTGATGGCGTTGATCGTGATGTTCGTTCCGTCGATGTCGACGGAAGCAGCGACGCTGTCGCCGAGGGTGATGTCGGCACCGTCGATATCAACGTCCGCACCGTTGGCGATCGTGCCGATCTGCACATCGCCGGTGCCGCCATGGGCTCCGAGGTTGTGCGCGTTGGCATCGGCAATATTCCCCAGCGTGATATTGGCATCGCCGGCGGTGATGTCGACGTCGCTGCCGAGATGGATGTTCGTGGCAACTCCGGCAGTGCCGGTAATATCCACAGCGTTGTCACTGTCGATACTGCCGCCCAGGGTGATCCGGTCGGTAACAGTGTTCACGTGGATGTCAACGCTTTCAACCTGCGTGGTCTGGCCGATCGGACCGACGGTAAGCGTCCCGGCACTGGTCAGGTTAATGTCCGGCACGTTAGCGTTTTCGGCATCGATCGCAGCAGTGCCAAGGTCGAGGTTACCGCCTGAGCCTGCAGTCGTCGTGATGTCTCCGGCGTCGTCAGCCAACTCGATAGTGTCGGCATCGACATCGATGTTGCCGGCAACTTCGACGGAGTCGTCGAGCTTGACATCGTCGGCGTGTACGTCCAAACCGCCCAGCGCCGTACCTGCACCAACAGTACTGTTAAAGTCAACCGTGCCGCCCGGGGCATTGGCCTCGAGGCTGTTGGTGCCCGCGACGGTGTCGTCGACGGTGCCGTCGAAAAGGATGTTGCCATTCTCGGCCGCCACCAGGCTGGCGCCATCGATGGTGATGTCCCCGATGATATTGACGTCACCCACGTTGGCCGCCACGGCGCTCGAAAGCGTCACAGTCCCGCTGGTCACGTCCACGGTGGCACCGGTGATCGCAGCGTTGATGTCGATGCTCTCGCCCGCACCATTGGCCAGGTCGATATCCGCATCCGCCTCGACGGTGCCGCTGACAACGATATTGCCGGCCGTGGTCATGGCGATGGTACCGCCGGCATCGACGCTGCCGGTGATCTGCACCGTGGTCACACCGGTGACACCGGTAAGAGCGGCATTGCCCGTGGTGTCGAAGTTGCCCGCAAAGTCAACATTGACGGCGCCGTCGATCGTCAGCGCCTGGATCGCAGCGTCCTGCAGCTCGACATCGTCACCGACAGAGGTCAGCGTCAGCAGGTGCACGCCGATCAGGTCGCCGAGGGTGATCAATCCGGTCGTGTCGATGCTGACGTCGACATTGAGGGTTGTCAGCCCAACGTCGGCGGTGTCGATCGAGGCGCTGTCTATATCTGTGCCATTGAAGTCTGCCGTGTCCGCATCGAGATCAACCGCTCCAAGGGCATCAGCGCCCTGGCCGAGGTCCTGGACGGCAATGTTGCCAGACTGGGCACTGACCGCCAGGCCGTGGCTCGAGCCGGCAAAGCTGGTGACGGCGCCGGCAAAGCTGACATCGCCGGCATTCGAAGTCAGGGTGCGGTCGCCGTCGGTAAGCTCGACGCTGTCCTGGAAGGTAATCGCGCCGTCTGCCGTGACATCGGCGCCGAGCTCAGTCGTACCGTCAACAGTGATAGACGCCGGGGCCGTGGTGCCGCCGATCGCCCCATCTATATCGATCAACTCGGAAGCGTCGAAGCCGACAGCGCCCGGAATGTTAAGGGTCGAGTCGACCTGCACCGTGTCGCTGCTGACCACCGTCAGGCTGCTCAGCGCTGTGATGGCGTCCTGGAAGTCGACATCGGCATCACCGCCGGCAATCGTCAGGTTGCCGGTACCGCTGATCGCGTCGATGTCGATCGAGGTGCCGTCGGCGCCCGCTGTGGTGTCGATGGTCACGTGCCCGACAATCGTCGTGGCGTCGGCGCCGTCGAGCAGGACATCGCCTGCAACGTGTACATCGCCTTCGAGCTGCAGCACGCCCGTGTCGGTGTCGATGTCCAGCGACGTCGGCCTCTCGTTCACACCAACGCTCTGCAGGCTGATCGTGCTGCCCGCATCGGTCGCGTTCAGGGTCACTGTGCCGTTGGCGCTGAGGTCGCCATCGACGTCGAGCGCGGTGGCAACGGTGATCGTACGGCCGCCGCCGAGATGGGCGTTGCCGTTGATCGTGACGCTGCCGGTGTTGATATCCGCGTCGATCTCGACCAGCTCACCCGCCGCCAGGGTCAGGGCAAAGGCGCCGTCGACCGCACCCTGCAGTTGAACGTTGCCGTTGTCGCTGCTGATGATCGACGGGCCGGCGCCAGTCAGGTTCAGGGGATCCTGGATGTCGACAAGGCCGTCGTCACCATTGATGTTGCCATGCAGCGATATGGTGTTACCGGTGGTGGTATTCAGGGTGACGCTGTCACCGCTGACGGAGGCGCCGATCGCATTGCCCGGCGTATGATCGATGGTGATATCGACCGCAGCGATCGACAAGGCGCCGAGGGCGGCAACTTCGACCCCTTCGTTGACCGTGACTTCGCCGCGGACACCGGCAATGCCGATGTCGCCGGTCGTGCCGAGGTCGCCGGTAAAGGTGATGTTGAAGGCGTTGGTAACGCTCAGCCCGGCAATATCGCCGCCCGATACGCTGATCAGGCCGGTGCCGTTGGTCGCGGTCAATGTCAGGGTGTGCGAGCCATCCACGGGACCGAGGTTGATCGCGTCAACGCCGTCGGCAATGATCGTCACGTCGGTCGCCAGCTCGGTCAGGCCCACGCCGATAGTGTCGAGGGAGTCGACGGTAAGCACGCCGCTGCCGGAAATAGTCAGTTCCGCCGCATTGATGTCGACATCCTCGTCGGCGCCGGTCAGGTTCCCGGTGAAATCAACGGCATCGCCGGCGGTGAAGGTGTCGGCCCCGGCGGCCAAGGTGACGTTGCCGTTGAAGCTGGCATCGTCATCGGCCGTGATATTGCCGCCGAGTACGATCGTCGACAGGGCACCGCCCTGGGCCGTCAGCTCGATCGCGCCGTTATTGGAGGTAACTGCGCCACTCGTCGTGATCGCGCCCGCGGCGTCATCGGTACCAATGACGTTGACATCTATATTCGTCGTGATGGCGCCGGTTTCGACGTTGTCGCCGGTGGCGTTGAAACTCTCCAGCGCTGTCGTGCCGCCGAGGGCGCCGGTCGTTACGTCGCCGCCGGAGACGATCGACAGCTGCTGGGCGCCGTCAACGGCCGGGGTGTCGACATTACCGGCGCTGATCAGCGTAACGCTGTCGGTCAGCGTCACGGATAAGGCGCCAGCCATGCCGATGTCCGCGTCGGTGTCGATCGTGCCGGAAAGACTGATGTTGTTGCCACTGGTGACGAGCAGATCGTTGATGAACGCATCATTGATGCGGATGTCACCGAGAGTAGTCAACGTCAACCTGGCGTCGGCGCCGGCCACTTCGTTGATCGTTGAGTTGTTGTCGAACAGGATGTCGGCGGCGGTGGTATCGATGACGAGGTCGGCGCCGAGGGTGACGGTGTCGGTGCCGGTCAGGTCGACGGTACCCGTGGTGGTGACGTTGGCGTTGAGGACGAGCACATCGGCGTTGACGTCGAGCCCGGACAGCGGCGTGACGGCAGTACCAACCGTAGTGGTGAAGGTCACCGTGCCGGTCGGGGCGTCCGCCGTCAGCGTGGACGGACCCTCGACAACGCCGAGAAACGTGACGTTGCCGTTGTCGCTGCTGACGTTGGAGTTGCCGTCGACGGCGACCGAACTGTTCATGGTCACATCGCCGTCGTTGCCGTTGATCGTCCCGGCAAGCGTCGTGGTGCCGGTAACAGCGATCGAATGACCGGTGACCGACCCGTCGATGTCGACGCTGCCGCCGATGAACGCCAGGGCGTCCTCGGCGGTAACATTGGAGCCGGCGGCAACAGTGATCGCGGCAGTCGAGTTGACGCTGATTTGACCGTCGGTATTGAAGTCTTCGTCGAAATTGACGGCGGCGGCAGTAGTGACGGTGAGGTTGGCGATATCGCCGCCGTCGAAGGTCAGATTGCCGGCGCCGGCATCAACGGTCAGCTGGTTCACCCCGCCGACGTCGCCGAAGTCGATGTTGCCGCCGCCGCTGGTCACGGTCACCGTGCCCGCTGCAAGCGTCGTCAGGCCGGTGCCGGTGAAGTCGATCGCACCATTGGTAGTGATGGTTCCGCCGTTGAGCGTCGCGGTCGAGGCATCCACGTCGAGCGCGATGCTGGTGCCGGTGATGTTGCCGAGGGCAGCGTTGCCCAACAAGGCATCGATATTGAGGGTATTGGCGCCGGTGGCAACGTCGTTGGCGATAGTAACACTGCCATTGGTGCTGGCCACGATGAGCGCGCCGCTCTGGGTAACCCCGCCGGTGAGCATAATGTCGGTGCCTGCCGTGATCGTGCCCTCGATCTCGATGGCATCGACAGCGCCGCTCAACCCCTGGAGACGAATCCCATCGGCAGCAGTGATATTCTCGGTGACGACGACCTGGTCACCACCTGTGAAGTCGTAGCCGCCGCGGGTGTTGTCCAGTTCGAAGGTGACGTTGACGTCGCCGGTGTTGGCCTGGGCCGTGACGTTGTCGCCGATGACGTTGGCGCCGAGGCCGACGTTCACCTCGGCATTGATTTCGACATCGCTGCCGGTGCTGGTCACGACGGCGCCGATGGTGACGTCGGTCGTGAAGGCGTCGATGTTGATGTCGCCGGTGGTCGTGATCGTACCGGCTGCGGCGGTCGTTACCGCGCCGCCGGTGACGTCGATGTCGCCGGCTACGCTGTCCATGGCGCCGCCGATCGTCGCCGTATCCAGCGCGTCGATATCGATCGGGCCGGTCGTGTTGCTGGCGCCGTTGACCGTGACGGTGAGGGTCTGCGAGGTCAGGCTCAGGGAGTCAAGGCGGTCGTTGGCACCAACGCTTTCCACGGTGACAGCGCCGAACTGGTTGGTGATCTGCAGGGCGAACGGGCCATCGACGTCGGTTCCAAAGGTAACTGCGCCGGCAGCGGTGCTGGTGATGCTGCTGTCACCCGACAGGTCGACATTGGCGCTGTCCGCAAAGTCGATGGCGCCGGCAATGGTGATGTTGTTGTTGATGATCCCTATCCCGGCGGCGTCGACATTGAGGCCGGCCAGCGGGACAGAATTGCCAATCGTGCCCAGCACGACGTTGCCGGCGGTCGCCACGAGCTGCAAAGTTTCCGTACCGGCCGCGGCGTCGAGTGTGCCGTTGGCGTTGAAAACGATGTCGTCAGCGGTGAAAACGCTGGCTTCACCGTCGATCTCGACAGCATTGGTGCCGCCCAGCAACAGGTCGTTGACGACGGTGATAAGGTTGGTATCGGTGTGCAGCGTGGCGGCATTGACTGTCAGGTCGTTGACAACCGTGACGTTGCCGCCGAAGGTGACGGTGTCGCCGGCGGTGACGTCCAGGCTGAAACCAGCGGCGGCATTGACTGTCGAGACGAAGGAGACATCGCCGTCATCGGCGGTGATGGAGCTGGAGCCATCAACTTCGAGACCGTCATTGACGGTGATCGAGTCGTCCGCCTGCAGGTTGGCAGCCAGCAGGATGCTGGTGGCGCCGCTCAGGTCGAGGGACTCGTGGGCCGTGACGTTGGCGTCGATGTCGAGCGTGCCCGTGGCTGCATCGAGTGTGGTACCGCCGACAGCGTTCTCGGTCGCCGCGGTGATGTTGAGGGTGGCGCCGGTGATCGTAACGTCATCGCCGCTGACATTGGCGCCGACATTGACGATCGCGCCGGCGCCGTTGGCGTTGACCGCAACGCTGCCGGTCAACGACTCGACATCCTGGCTGACCGTGATCGTACCGTCGGTGTCGAGATCGATGTCACCAAACTCGCTGGTGACGCCGCTGACGGTGCCGACGGTGCCGACCTCGTAGGTGTCGAGCGTGCCGAAGGTGTAATCTTCCTGAGCGCTGCCGGCCAGGGTCGTCAGGGTCGTGGCGGCATTGTCCAACGCGACGATATGGCCGGTCGCCAGCAGGTTGGTCGTGGTGATCGAGCCAGCGCCGTCGGACAGCGTACCGTCGTTGCTGTTGTCGAAATCGGCCGCGGCGATCACCGTACCGGCTGCCGAGGTGACGACAGCGTTGATGGTGACGTCGTGGCCGGCCTGCAGCGTGATCGTGTCGCCGGTGTCGCTGGTCACCGTGTCGCTAATAGTCAGGTTGTCGGCATCGGTGCCGCTGTCGGTGGCGCGCAGCGTGACGTTGTCGGTCGAGCTGACCGGACCGCTGGTGATGATGCTGCCCAGCATGTTCACCACCGTTGCGTCCGTGCCGTCGTTGTCGATCCCGGCGATGATGAGGGCGCCGGTATTCTGGATATTAACGACGCCGGCGGTGTTGGCAGTCACCGTCAGGGTGCCGACGTCGGTCTCGATGGCATCCGCGGCCGTGCCGGTGCCGGCGGCGCTGACGACCGTGAGGCTGTTGCCGACAAGATTCATGGCAGCGTTATTGGCATCGGTGATCGGGACGCCCGTAGCTTCGAGGCTGACCCCGCCGGTGCCGGCATCGACATCGCCGAGCGGCAGGCTCGCGGCGGCCGTCGCGTCGATGAAGATGTCGTCGTCGTCTGCATCCGCGTTGATTGCCTCGGTAGCGACGACGCCGAGCGCACTGGCTCCGGCCGCCGCACCGATCGTGCCTTCCGCGGTGAGCGTGATGGTCTCGCCACTGACATCGGCATCCGCGTCGGTGCCGTCGCCAAGAATATTACCCCCGGCCGTGATCGTCGCGTCGTCGTCGGTCGCGGTCACCGAAGCCAGGGCGATGTCGGCGCCGGCGCCGGCCACGACCGGACCGTCAGTCGTCGTCACGGATGTGGCGGTGACGTCGTCGGTTTCGGAAAGCCAGATGCCGCCGGCTGTCGTCGAGGCGATGGCCAGCCATTCCGCAGCGGTGGTATTGATCGCCTGCCCCGCGGCACCGATGGCGCCGGTGGCGTTGATGGTCACATCGTCGGCGGTGATCAGGCTGTTGCCGTCGCCGTCGGTGACGTTCTGGCCGGCGGCGGTATCGACATCGAGGGTGACATCGCCGTTGGCGACGCCCGCATTGATGGTGCCGACCTCGAGGTCACCCACAGTGACGGTGATGGCGATCGGGTCGGCATCGTCGTCGTCGGTGCTGGTTACGTCGGTGGCGACGGTGTCACCACTGGTCTCGATGGTGATCGAGCCGTCGACAGTGTCGATGGCGAGCAGCTCGACGCCGTCCGTCTCGTCGATAACAATGATGCCGGTGCCGGTTACGCTGACGTCCAACTGGTCGGCGGAGGTCTCAATGTCGCCCGGCGCGGCGGCGCCGACAGCGTCCTGGGCGGTCAGGGTGACGAGGCCGCCGATGATCGGCGTGCCGTCCGCACCGTCGAGGATGCTGCCGGCGGTCGCCTCGAGAGTCACATTGCCAGTGCCGGCAGCGACGGTGGCCACCGTCAAGGTGCCGGTCGTTGCAGTGACGCTGATCGAGTCGTCCGACGTGGTCATGCTGGTGAGAATGACGTCGCCGGTGGCCGAGGTGATACTGATACCGCCGTCGGTCACCGTCGAGGTGATCGTCAGGCCGTCGGCCTCCTCGATGTAACTGTCGCCGCTGACGCCGGCGACGGTCAGGTTGGTCACGTCGATGTCGAGGGCGTCGTCGCCGGTGCTGGCGCCGATCGAGGTGGCATCGATGACCTCGAGGTTTACCGCGCTGATCTGGCTGGTACCGGCATCTCCCGTGTCGACAATGGCGCCGCCCGCATCGAGGGTAATCGTGGCACCCACTCCGGTGGCGCTGGTGCTGGAGTTGAAGATCATGTCGCCGCCGGAGATCAGTTCGATGGCGTTGTTGATTCCGAAGTCTGCAGCCGAGGTAACGACCGAGCCGTCGACGGTCAGGTCGCCCTGGGCTGTGATGTCCAGCCGCCCGGTGATATTGACACTGGCGGCCTTTATCAGCAGGTCGCCGTCGTTCGACAGGCTCAATAGCTGCCCGGTGTCAGGCACCTTGGCGACATCGATCCCGACGTCGATCAGCTCCAGCGTTGCAACGTTAGTAGTAAAGGCACCGGCGCCGGCGCCCTGGATCTCGCTGGCATCCTCAATGATCAGGTTGTCTCCGGTAACGCTGGTCCCCGGCGACCGGCCGCTGACAACACCGGTGGTCACCAGTTCGACGTCGCCGCCGGCTGTGACAGAGTGGACCCGCAATTCGCTGAAGTCCGTGAACAGGAAGACATTGCCGACAGTATTGATCTCGTTGACGGTCAACTCACCGACGTTGCCCAGTACGATATTGCCGGTTGCTTCCTTGACCGTCAGATCATTGGAGCTGGCGGTGAACATGGAGCCGATAACATCGGGGTCGCCAGCTGCCAGCGTCGCGTTGCCGAGGTTACGGACATGCTCGATACGGAAGGAATCAGCCGTCACTTCGATGGCGAACGCACTGTCGCCGCGGATGTCGCGCTCGGCCGTGAAGATGACATCGCCGGCGGCGCCAGCGGTCACACCGCCAGCGGTGATATTGATGTCGCGCTCGGCCGTGACGATGATCTGTGAATCGTCACCCTCGGCCGCCACCGTGGCGGAGATGTTGACATCACCGTCGGAGACCAGCGTGATGATCCCCTCGCCGCTGGGGTCGCTGGTTATCTGGTTGTCGATGTCCAGATCCTGACCGACACCTTCGCTGATGATCGTGATGTTGCCGTTCTCGCCGGCGGTGATGGTCCCGTTCATGGTGTACCCACCAAGGGCCCGCAGGTGGATGTGGCCGTCGTCATCGGTCGTGATAGCGCCGGCACGTTCAATGTCCCCGGCGGAAATGGTCAGGAAGTCGAGCGGATCCGCTCCACCCACCGTCGCCGCGACGCCGAACTCGACATTGCCCAGGCCGGCCTGAATCTCGAGGCCCGCTCCATTGACTGTGGCGCCGGCAGCGAAATCCACGTCGTCGTCGGTCGTGGTTATCTTGACGTCCTGGCCCAGAGTGACGGCGGCAGGAACGTCAAGATCCTCTTCGACCGAGATGTCGCCGCGCAGGGTGATCGAGGCTGCCGCGTCGATCGTCAACTCATCGACGTCGACATTGTCGAGTGCCAGCACGCCGCCGGTGGAATCCAAGGTCACTTCGTTACCGATGCCGTGCAACAGGTTGTTGCCGCCATTGCTGAAGTTGATGCCGACACCGTTAATTTCGACATCGCCGGCAGCGGCTGTGACGTGGACTTCCGGGACCGCCGAGGCATCGATCGCCCCGTCGACGACGACGTCGCCCTCGATAAGCCAGCGCTGCGAGGTCGCAGTCAGGCTGGTTGGATCGGCGGCATCGTCCGGCATGTCAAAGGTATAGATGTCGCCCTTCACAGCAGTGAGGACCAAATTCTGAGCGCCTTCGAAGTCGCCGGTGACACGGATGTCGCCATTGGTCGCCGTCAGCGTGCGGGCGGCGCCGCTGAGCGTGTTGCTCCCGCCCAGCAGCGACAGGTCGTTGCCGGCGGTGAGCTCGGCGCCGAGGTCGCTGGCGAGGGTGATGTTGAAGGTCACGTCGCCGGCCGCGGTGATGGCTTGATCGACATCGATCACGGTGCCCGCGGTTGCCGTGATGTTGCCGGCCGTGTTGTTCTGCGCCGCCGTGAAGTTGACGTTGGTGCCGGCCTTGAAGATGGCGTCCGCCGCGACGACAGCGCCACCAACACCGATGGCGGTGCCGTCGGTCGTGATGAACTCGGCACTGCCGACCGCGATAATGTTGTCGGCGATGTTGATGTTGCCGGTTGCACCGGTAGTCACCAGGCGCAGGCGCTGCAGCGGCGTGGTGGCGCCGACCCCGTCAATCGTGATATCGTCGCCGGCGGTCGCAGTCAGATCGAAGGCCCCGTCGATGGCGCCGCCGTCCAGCAGGATGTCGCCGTCAGCGTTGCTGGCGACAAGGCTCACATCGGAGCCGAGCTCGATATTGGCGGCGCCGCTGAAGGTGATCGCGTTGACCGTGCGGATCTCGCCGTTGATCTCGGTGTCGCCGGTACTGATCAGGGTCAGGGAACCAAGCGCGTCGATCGTACCGACCGAACTCTCGAGGGTCAAATCGCCGGCATCGGCATCCAGGCCCAGGGCCCTGTTGCCGTTGTCGTTGATCACGCCGGTGACACGGATCGCGCCGCCGTCGGTATCGACGGTGCTGTCCGCCGCGACCACAACGTCGTCCTGGATGATCCAGTCGCCGCCGCCGGTGTTGACATTGCCCGTGATGGTGTGGGTGTTGCCGGTGCCCTGCACCAGGATGTCGCCGGTGCCGGTGGTGTCATCGGTAGCGACGGTGCTGCCGAACTCGGACACCATGGCGTTGATCGTGATGCCGCCCAGTGCCTTCGCGTCACCGACGGCTGCCTGGAAGTCGACCGTACCGCCAAGGGCGTTGACGATGATGCTTTGCTCACCGTCGGCGGCCGCGTCGACCACTGCCGCGAATGTGACATTGCCGGCGTCGCTGGTGAACGTAACGCCGTCGACCAGGGCGCCGTCGAGCGTGACCGCGCTGTTGGCAGTGACATTACCGTTGGTGGCGTGAATCGAGACACCGTCGTTGAGCTCGATTGCCGTGACACCGCTAAGATCGATCACGCCGCCGCCGACATTGGCGTCGATGTCGAGTGTGGCGGCCGAATCGAGGGTGGTGATGCCACCGGCCGAGACTGCTCCACTCACTGTGACATCACCCGCTGAGGTGAGATTCAGATCGCCGCCGGCAGCGAGCACGGCGCTGACGGTCACCGTGTCGGTGATGACCGCAGACACCGTAATACTGCCGGTCGTGGAAAACGGCTCGTCGAAATCCACGGTGCTCGCATTGCGTACGGTCAGCGAGCCGATGTTACCGCTGTCTACTGCGACGAGGCCACCGGCCGTGGGGTCGATGGTCAGATCGTGCGGGCCGGTGACGGCGCCAAGCAGGACGGCGCCAGAGCTGGTGATCGTCACGTCACCAGTGAGCGTCGTGCTGTCGGCGGCGTTGAGGATAACGGTGCCAATCGACGTGATGTTATCGTTGAGGACCAGGCCGGCTGCAGCGGTCACCGTGACACTGGTCGGATCGGCTGCACCATCGCCGATCGCCTGCAGGGAAATCACGCCGGCGCCGGCATTGAGGCCAAGGGCCTGCGTACCGACGATCGCGCCGCCCAGCGTGATGTCGGCATTGGTGCTGTCGATAGTCGATGCGGCGTCGAGGGTGATATCGTTGGTGACGACCGAAGCATCGATCGGACCGTTGGCGGTGAGGTCGGCGCCAAGCGTGATGCCGGCGGAGGGACCGAAAGTGATGCCGCCGGCGGTGTTGGTCGGGTCGCTGTCGATATCGACCAAACCCGCGTTCGAAGTCAGCGTCACGGTACCGGCGGTCAGGGTGCCGGTGGTCAGGGTGAGGTCTCCGGTGCCGGATTCGAGGAAGATCTCGCCACCGCTGGAGTCAACGCTGGAGCCGGCATCGACGGCGACCGTGACGGCGGCGGCGGAGGTAACGCTGATGTCGTTGACGGCGCTGATGCCGGTGCCGACGATGGAAATATCGTCGTCCTGCGAGATGCCGACGCTGCCGTTGCTGGTCAGGCCGCTGACCGACATCGTGCCGGCAGCGGCGCCCTGGCCGGCGATCGTCGTGTCGAGGAAGCTGGACAGCGTAGTGCCGGCCTCGGCGTCGACCGTGCCGGTGACCTCGGTGCCACCGCGCAGGACCAGGTGGCCGCCGTCGGAACTGAGACCGGAGTTGGCGGTTCTGAGTAAGATATCGCCAGCGGCCGCCAGCGTCAGGTCGTTCTGGGCCGTCAAGACAGTTTTTGTGCCCGCCGTGCCGATGTTGATCGCTTTGCCGGAGGCGATGTCGATACCGCCGCTGGCAGTGAGGTTGCCGTCGATAGAGATATCAAAGACTCCGATGGTCGCAATACCTACATCGCCGCTGGCGCCGGTCGTCTCGATTTCGCCGTCGATGTCGGCGGCTCCGGTGGCGGTCATCGAAATCGGGCCCGCGACGGTGACGTCCTGCAGCATGTTGATGACGCCGCTGGTCGTGGTCAGCCCGGTGGGCGGCGTGATGCTGCCGATAAGCGGCAGGCCGACCTGGCCGGCGCCGGCGAGCACGGCCAGTGAGAAGGCGCCGTCGAGCAAGTCTGTGTCGGCATCGCCGCCGAGGTCAACGGCATCGTTGGTGGTGGTGATGACGATATTGTCGGCCAGACTGATCTTCGTGTCGGAGGCACCGTCGAAATTGACCGTGCCGTCGGTGGTGATGTCGCCGCTGAGCGTGATTATACCGTCATCCGCCGCGCCACCTTCGTGGAGGATCGTCAGGGTGCCGACGGCAACGTTCCCGCCGACAGCGCCGATGCTGACAGCGCCGGCGACGGCAGCGGATTCGACTCTGATGGTCAGGTTGCGGATGCTGCCGGCCGCGTCCGAATCGATGGTGGCGTTGCCGAAGAGAACGTCACCAGACGCGGCGGCACCTGCGGTGTCGAGGAGGACGTCACTCTCGAGCACCACCGCCAAAGTGTCGGAGAAGTTGATGTCGCCCGTGTTGGTGACGATATCGTTGATATTTGCGGACTGCGCATTGACGTCAAGGTTCCCGAGGAGAACGGCGTTGCCGAGCACGCCGCCGAAGGTGACGTTGCCCTGGGTGGCGGTGACGGTTAGATCTTCGCTGCCGTCGATCGCGAACGTGGTGATATTGCCCTCGGTCGAGGTGATCGCCACGGCACCGGCATCGAGAAAAAGCCGGCCGGCATCGACGGTGATGTTGCCGAGAGCGGAGAGGTCGGCGTTGAGGTCAATGGTGGCAACGCCGTCGAAAGCGGACAGCGTCACCGAGCCAGCGGTGTTGTTGATGTCGGCGTTCAGGATAATCCCGGTGTCGACAGTGGTGCCGATTGCCGTGAGCGTGACGGAAGAGCCCCTGATCGAACCGCCGACGGTCAGGTCCTCGTCGTCAGCGTCGTTGTCGGCGTTGGCGGTGAGGGAAATGTCTCCGCTGCCGGCGATGGTATCCGACGTCGTCAACGCCTTGCCGGCAGTAGCGGTCAGGTCCGAGACGTCGCTGATGGCGTCGATATTAACCGCGCCGGAGTTGGTTTCATTGACGTCGGCGGTGATGGTGAGGCTGTTGCCGCCGGCGGCGAGGTCGTTGATGCTAACGTCGCCGTCGAGGGCGCTGAGGGTGACGTTGCGGTGCAGGACGATGCCGGCGCGGTCAATGTCGATGTCGTTGCCGGCGCCTTCAACGGAAATACTACCGTCGAGGTTGGTGGTACCGGTACCGGTGCTGACCGTGAATCCGCCAAGCGCCGTGGCCTGGCCAATGCTGTCGACGGAGATGGTGCCGGCGTCGGCGGACAGCGTCAGGCTCTCCGTACCGGCGGCGCTCCCGTTGACGGCGCCGCTGAGGTCGATGGCACCATCGACACCGGCACCGGCTCCCAAGGTGCTGAAGGTGATGTTGCTGTCGAGGCGGATGCTGCTGCCAGTGACCGTGATGTTTCCGGCAGCCGCGTCACCGCCCGCGTCACCGGCGCTTGCGTTGAAGGTACCGACACCATCACCAAGCTCGATGGCCGTCGCCGTGTAGGCCTGGTTGGCACCGGCGCCGTCCGCAGCGCCGCCCGTGGTGGTGGCCGAGGCGATGGTGAGCGTGCCGTTCAGGGCGTTGACGATGAGTTCACCCCCGGCGTTGTCAGCGTTGGGGGTCGTGGTGACATTTTCAAGATCGACATCGCCGAAGTCGCTGGTGACGGCAATGGCGCCGCCGGCACCGCCCGCGGCGGACGTGTCGATGTCTTGGCCCGTGGTAGAAATGTCGTTGACCGCGTGCAGGATGATGTTACCACCGTCGCCGGCAGCGCCCGTTGCCGTGATCGCGGCATCGGTGATATCAATACCACCGGCTGAATCCAGCGTGATGTCGCCGCCAGTAGCACCAGTGGTGGTGATGGCCTTAGCTGTGATGTCGTCGGTGGTCGACGTCAGGGCGACGTTGCCACCCGCGGTGGTGATGGTACCGGCATCGACCGTGCCGCCGCTGATGTTGACGTCGGTCAGAGTGGCGCCGACGGTCGGCAGGGTGACAGCGCCGGTGCCGGCGAGGATTCCGAAATCGAAAACCCCGTCAATACTGCCAGCGTTACCAAAGTCGACGGCGCTGTTGTCGACCGTGATGTCGACGTTGGCGGCGAGGGTGACGACACCGGTGATGCCGTCGGCATTGAGGTTGTCGACGGTGATATCGCCGCCGAAACTGGCGGTGGCCGCGTCGATATCCAGCGTGTCGAGCGAACGAATGCCGCCAACTTCGGCTATCGTGACATCGCCGGCACCGGCATTGAGCCTCAGGATGCGGCGGGCGGCAGCAGCGTCGTCGTTGATCGTGGCAAGGATGATGTCATTGCCGGTCGCGATGGTGATGATGTCGGCACCGACGATGGTGTCGCCGGTGACGGTGACATCGTCAACAGTGGTGATGTTGCCGGTCAGCGTGGCGCCGTTGAGGCTTTCGACGGTGACAGAACCGACCGCATCAGTCTGACCGATGCCGGCGAGACGGACCCCGGTCGTCGTGGCGCTGCCGACGGTGAGGGTGTCGGCGCCGGTCGGGGCGATGTTGCTGCCGCTGAGGTCGATGCTGCCGGCGGTCGAGTTGATAATGCGGTCGTCGGTAATCGTCATGCCGCCGATGGCCGCACTCATGTCGATGGCGTTGACCGTGGTAATGTCGCCGGCGAGCGTGGCTTCGCCTTTGGTCGTGACCGTCAGGAAATCGAGTGGGGTGGTGCCGCCGACGGGGGGCAGGCCGACACTGCCGCCAGCGCCCGTGCCGGTCGAGATGGCAAGGCCGTCGAAACCCTCGTTTGTGGCGTCGATACCGTCGGCTAACTGCAGGTCGATGACGGTGTCGGTGCTGGTCAGGGTAACGTCGCCGGTCAGCTTGACGGCCGCAGTGACGGCGGCAAGGTCGATCTCCGTGGCGGTTATACTGCCGCCGAGGCTGAGCGTCTGGGCAACGCCTGTCGTGGTGATATCAACCAGTGCCAGGGCGTTGTTGCCACCAACAGTGTCGCTGATCGTGACGTTGGCATCGTTGGCGACGATGGTCAGGGTTTCGTTGACAACAACGCCGGAACCGTCGACCGTGCCGCTGATGGTGACGGCCGCGTTTTTGGTGCCGGTGGAATTGATGGTGACCGCGACACCGTCGGCAATCGTCGTGCTGTCGGCGGTGATGCCGATTGCGCCGCCGGCGGTCACGGCGCCAGTGGCGGTGATGCTGCCGCCGAGATTGTAGTTGTCGCCGGCTTTAATGGAAATCTCGGCTGCAACGTCGCCGTTGGTACTGACAGCGCCGGTCGTCAGATCATTGGCGGCATCAAGCGTCACAACAGCACCATTAGAGCCGGCGGCGGCGGTGGCGGTGAGCGCACCGGCGGCAATGTCACCAGACGTCGCGGTCAAGGTGATGACGCCAGCGTTACCGGCAGCAACGCTTGTGTTGATATTGTTGGCGATGATGCTTTCGGCGGTGACGATGAAACCGGTACCGGTACCGGCATTGGCACTGGTGATGTCGCCCTGGAAAGTGGCGCTGCCGTCGGTGCTGGTGGCAGTAATGCTGGCGATGACATTGACGCCGTCGCCGAGGACAGTCCCGCCATCG
>Ga0209402_10001856_pt1 | contig 22250 bp, 25 predicted proteins | sample ArcticOcean_MG_C_3_FD_187437 | JGI IMG/M metagenome (GOLD analysis project Ga0209402, IMG submission 187437) | Marine microbial communities from western Arctic Ocean - ArcticOcean_MG_CB8_126 (SPAdes) (version 2) | ecosystem: Environmental > Aquatic > Marine > Oceanic | place: Arctic Ocean... | reverse complement strand
ACCTGCGCGGTCAACAGAACGATAAAGAGACCTACCAAAAAGAAGTGACACGCCTGGCAGAGGCCCTCAAGCAGGACCCGCCTGCCAGCGACGGCATCCCAAAGTCGGATATAAGCGCGGACCAACTGTAAGTAGATTTCTTAGCACAACTTATCTTGCACTTAAAAAGGGTCGTCCCGATTAATCGGGACGACCCTTTTTGCTTTTAATGAGCCTGTTTTGTGCCTGAATTCCAATGGAATGGATCCAGCAGTCTATAATAGTTTTACAGTAATGTCTAAAGAGCTAACGAAAGTCCGTGTTTTGATTGTTTCCCTGGACCGCTTGTCTCGTGCGGGGGTTGGCAGTGGAACTCGACCAACAGCCAGACCTGGTTGTTGTGGGACAGATTGCTGGGGATGAAGACTCGTCCTTGCCTCTGGGTGTTTATGACTCGGACGTGATTGTGTGGGATGTTTCCTGGGAAACCGCTTCGGCGTCTCGGAACCTTGAACTTCTGCCTGATAACCCGCCGCCGGTTCTCGTTTTAGCCACCACAGAAGAGCAAACGACCTCCGCTAGGCTGGTGGGAGTGAAGGCGTTTATCAGCCGAAACGCCTCACCTGATGCATTGGCTGCGGCGGTAAATGCGCTAAGCCATGGATTGATGGTGACCGACCCTACAGTTTCGCCAGGGTTTGGCGACTCTGTTTCCAATTCCTCACCTAGTCTAGCCGCATTATTGATCGCCAGAGAGACCGACGTCCTGAAACTGGTGGCTGAAGGTTTGCCCAACAAGGGAGTGGCTTCACGGCTAGAAGTGAGCGAGCATACGGTCAAGTTCCACGTGAATTCCATCATGGGCAAGCTAAACGCCCAAAGCCGCACGGAGGCTGTTACCCTAGCCACCCGCCTCGGATTCCTACCCGTCTGACCTGCCGTTTCTGACGAGTCCCCCTACCCATTCCTACAGGTCTGGTCCTAGTCAGATGCACGATGTCTGACATTTTTTCTGTTGATAACCTCGATGTACGCGGTGAAATAGACGCGAATATTACCAGAGCTTTCACTGAGATATGTAATTATCGGTGGAGCAGGAGCAGGAAATGTCGACAGTATTTCCCGATCTCTCAGAAGCCCTGGCTGACGCCGTTGATTTGGCCGCAGGGGGATTGGTCCGAGTTGAAGGACGCGACCGATTTCCAGGCACCGGTATAGGTTGGGACGCGGACGGCCTAATCATTACTTCCCACCATGTATTGGAACGGGATGAAAAGATCATTGTTGGTTTTGGAGACGGCGAGTCTGCAACCGCAGAATTAGTGGGCCGTGACCCAGCTACCGACTTAGCGCTGCTTCGAACCGCCAAGCGCGGTCAAACCATGCCCGCCTGGGCCGAACCGGATGACTTACGGGTTGGTCACCTTGCTTTGGCCTTGGGCCGACCGGGCGCAAACCCCCGTGCCACCATGGGGATAATCTCAGCAATTGGTAAATCTTGGCGCACTCCCGCTGGCGGCCAGATAGACCGTTTCCTTCAGACCGATATCGTGATGTACTCGGGATTTTCTGGCGGTCCCCTTGTTGATTCACAAGGTCGGTTTGTTGGGCTGAACAGTTCGGCGTTGGTGCGTGGTGTCTCCGTCACCGTGCCTGCTCCAATCCTTAGGCGGGTTGTGGGTGAACTTGTCGAGCATGGAAGTGTCAGGCGAGCCTATCTTGGTGTGGGTGTCCAGTCTACCCGGCTACCGGACGCTTTGGCCAAAGAGTTGGGTCAGGAGACTGGCCTGTTGCTGGTCTCGGTCGCCCCGGAAAGCGCCGCTGAAGCGGGAGGATTGTTCCTGGGAGATACCTTAGTTTCGCTGGCCGACTCCCCTCTGCGTCATATGGACGACCTATTCAACGGGTTGGACGGCGACAAGATTGGAAAACCTCTGAATGTCCGGATCATTAGGGGCGGACAGCTGCTAGAAGTAACCGTCACACCAAGCGCCCATTCGTAGGACGGTATAGATGACTACTTTATTAACGCAATTGGATTCCGTCCTGGGCGAACTTGCCGACGAAGTGCGCCGGAGTCTGGTGCAGGTATCTGTTGGTCAGAGCGGCTCCGGGTCCGGAGTGGTGATATCTGAGGATGGACTAATCGTGACCAACGCCCACGTTGTTTCCGGGAATCGCCACAGCGGCAGAGCGTCCCTGGCGCAGGACCTGATAGTTAAACTTCCCAACGGGTCTGAAACAATAGCTAGATTACTCGCTAAAGACGACGAGCAAGATGTGGTTATACTTCAGGTCAAAAAATCAGAAAAGGCGCTGCCAACACTCGTGCCACTAAAAATGGGCGATTCGAAAGCGCTTCGAGCTGGTCAATGGGTGATGGCTATGGGGCATCCGTGGGGAGTGCCAGGTGTCGCAGTGGCCGGCATAGTAATCGGCGCAGGCCCTGACCTGCCAGAATCGCCTGGAACGGGCAAAGAATGGATTGCCGTGGACTTGGGCCTGAGACCGGGACACTCCGGCGGGCCGCTGGTGAACCATCAAGGTAAATTGGTTGGAATCAACACGATGATGGCTGGGCTAGAAGTCGGGTTGGCCGTTCCTTCCAATGTGATTGAGGAGATCCTGGCAGGGGTTATGGCAGACTCGCCGGCAGACTCGGAACCTGTTTCAAAGTCTGAGTAGGCAGTTAGTATTTGAAACGTCCACCGCTTAATAGATTAGGAGAGCAATAAAAAAGAGACCTTCCCGACGAATCGGGAAGGTCTCTTTTGTTACCTACTGTTAGGTGGAAGGGGATGGCTAAATGTAGTCTTCCATTTCCATCATGCCGAGGTTGTCGCGGCTCTGGCCTAGACCAACTTCCAGGTCAGCCTTGAATGCTTGCAGCATCTCGTCAGAGACGGCGCCGCCGGCTTCGGTAGCTTTGGCTTTCAGTGTTTCGAAAGCCCAGTTTTCCGTGTCGCCGTTAGGCATGGAGTTGAAGAACTCGCGCTCGAACACTGGCAATTCGCCGGGTCCGAAGTAGCCCTTGCCTTCAATCTCGTAACCCTCTAGGTCATGGGTACCCTTGCCTAGAATCTGACCTGTCTCAGCATAGTGCTGCATGACCGTGGACATGCCGTACTTCTGGATGGGGCAGACCTTCATGCAGATACCGCAGCCCAGGTATCGGGCCATGACGGGGCGGCAGCGCTTGAAGTAGAGCTTGTGCTTCTCGATGCCTCTCCACCAAACCTTGTCACGCATCAGAGCGCGACCAGGGCAGCGGTTTACGCAAACCTGACAAACCTGACAGAAGGCATGGATGCCATAGTCAACGGGTGAGTCGTGGGTTACGTTGGCGTCGGTTGTGATGATCATGATGCGGCAGCGTGATCCCACGTGGGGGGTCAACAGATATCCGCAAGCGCCCAAGGAACCAAGACCGGCTGCTACAAACATGGGGATGTAGGGGCCAGTGTTGTCATTCGGGCTGTGAACCTGAGCTCGGTAGCCCAGACCCTGGATGAACTTGGCGATCTCCAGACCGGCGGCACCCTCTGTGCGGTAGGTGCTGGAGTGAACAATCTCAGCGTCTACGCTGGGGATTGTCTGTGTGGGCTCGAAGTCCTGCTCGTATGCCAAGCAGATGGCGTGGGGGAAAAGAACCCAATCCTTCTTCGATTGGTAGGTGTACTTGTGGTCATAGGCAGTGATGCCTACTTCGATATAACCGAGCTCACGGCACTTGGCCTTGATAGCTTCGGTGACATCTTCACCAGACGCTGTGCCAGTTGGCTCTTGGTCGCCGGTCAAGCGGGCAGCCATAATCAACGGACGGTTTAGGTTGTCATGCTCTTTGCGAATCTCTCGCATCTCGATGTGAGTGTCGCGAATCTCATTCGCCCAGTCACGAGATGCTCTCTCGGTGATGTTCATGGTTTCTAGAGGATATTCGCGGGCGTACCAGTCAGTTTCGCGTTTGTTTAACGGAATGCCTGGTACAGTCTCCAGTTCCTCAGGAACTGAAATTGTGACTTCAGCGTCACCTGGGTACATACCTGGTCTGACGACCTCATGGCCGATCTTTAACATGCCTGTCCCTCCCAAAATAGTATATCGCTTGGCTCGGGTTTTAACCTTAACCCGTACACTAGCGGTGGCCTATTTATTTGTCAAGCCTATTTCTTGGCCGGAATCGTATTCAAAAACGGAATATACTTCAACGAGATATGTAATATTTGCGTACATCGTAAACTTTAAAACGAAACTAAGATCTATTTAAAGATCATTTAGACGAATGTCGTTAATGTATCTCTTATCCGCCCGTCCGACGAGCGATCACGGCTTTAGCAAACGGGCTGGCCCCTGATCGGATTGCCACATCAACCAGTGCAGGTCGACCCGATGCGAGTGCTCTTCCGACCGCTGGGCCAACATCGGCCGCTTTGTCCACATGCTCTGCATATGCCCCAATTGCCTCCACTACTTTGTCGTAGCGAATATGCCTTAGATCAGTTGCAACTGCCCGGTCGTAATAGGCCTTTTGGAATGTGTTGTCGATGCCCCAGGTGTGGTCGTTACCCAACACAGTGGTTATGTTGATGTTGTGGCGGATGCAGGTGTCGTATTCCATTGAATAGAACCCAAAGGCCCCATCCCCAGAGAACGCCAATACTTTGCTGTTGGGGTAGGCCAGTTTGGCGGCCATGGCGTAGGGAATCGCACCGCCCAGATGGCTCAACGGCCCCAGACGCTGATGGTGACCGGGCTTGCGGGCCTTCAAGAACGACCGACCCCACTGGACGTAGTCGCCGCCGTCCATGACCACCACGGAATCTTTGTCCAGGTGCTCTTCCAGACCGGTGTAGACATCTATTGGGTGCATCGGCTCTTGACCGTCTGCGTGGCTGCGGAGTTCTGCGTCCCAGGCGGCAGCGTCATTGTTGAGCGTCTCGATCCACCCGGAAATGTCTTCTTTGACTGCGCTGCTGGCCTTACAGGCTGCAGTTATCTGTTCCACAACTGCGCCAAGGTCGGCGTGTATGCCCACGGCCACGCCCCGGTTGCGACCAATCTCTGCTTCTGAAGGGTCGGCCTGGATGAGTTTGGCAGAATCGGAGAAGACGCCGCCGTAGCGATAGCGGTGGTCCAAGCGTCGTCCCAGTAGGAGAACGACATCTGCCTCGCGGAAGCGTCTGGCGGTGGGGTTCAAGCCACCGTCCGCGTAGCCGAAGCAGAGAGGATGCTCGTCATCCAGGAGTCCCCGTGCCTGTTCCACCGTAAATACCGGGATGCCAGTGGACTCGGCCAGTTCTTGAAGCTGGGCGGAGTCCACGGAATAACGGGCTGGGTTGCCGGCAATGATCACCGGCTTTTTGGCGCCTTTCAATAGAGAGGCCGCCTGCTCGATCAAAACTGGGTCGCCCTGAGAACGGCCCATGGCGCGGTATTCCTGGGGCATGTAGCGGGGCAGGTCTTCTTCTGATAGCTCCACTTCTTGTAGGTCGATGGGCAGCGTTAGGTGAACGGGGCCTGGTCGGCCGGACATCGCCGTGCGGAAGGCCGTGGCCACCATTTCGGGGATGCGAGTTTTGTCGTGGATCATCCATGAGCCCTTGGTGACTGGCTTGGTCATGCCAATCTGGTCGATCTCCTGAAACGCAGTCATTCCGTGTTCTGGCATTGGTGCCGCGCCGGCAATGAATATGACCGGACTCTCTGAAGTGTAGATGGCCGGGAGGGCAGAGATGGCGTTGGAGAAGCCGGGCCCGCCGGTGAACATGCCCACGGCAGGTTTGCCGGTGATCCGGGCGTAGCCGTCGGCCATGTGCAGGGCCGCACCCTCATGCCGAGCGTCGATAAACTGGATGCCCTCGTCTTCCGCTGCGTCCACCAAGGGCAGGATCGTGTCGCCAACAATGGTAAATACCTTCTCGATACCCTCCATCTTGAGACATCGGACGAAGAGATGGGCTCCGGTCAGCTTAGGCATGGTCCCTCCTGGATTGATTGATTTTGAATTTATGATCTTTAGCGTGAATCCAGTGTCCGCTTAACCTGATGACTGGTTCACTCAATAATGGCTAACAAAGCTTACTTTGGGTGTCTCCATCAGGCAAGGGCCGTTGCCATATAATTAGGCAGTAAAAGAAACGCCACCCAGTTATTTTGGCAAATTTACAGTGGGACTGAATCAGTGCCGACCTTATATATAGTAGGAACGCCCATCGGCAACCTGGAAGACTTGACGCCCCGGGCGGCGCGGATCCTGTCGGAAGTCGCTCTGGTGGCCGCCGAAGACACTCGCGTAACCCGTCGTTTGCTGAGCCACCTGGGGATTAGACCCAGGACCACCAGCTTTCACCAACATAACTGGCGTGAGAAGCTGGACAGCGTGCTGGCAGAGCTTGGGGAGGGCGATGTTGCCCTGGTGACTGACGCCGGTATGCCGGGCATCAGCGACCCAGGTAGCGAGCTGGTGGTGGCGGCTTCCAATGCAGGTTTCAAAGTTGAGGTTGTGCCTGGCGCCTCGGCAGTAACGGCGGCGTTGGCGTTGTCGGGCTTCTCTGGCGATGCGTTTTCGTTCCTGGGATTTTTGCCCCGGCGCAGGAAAGACCGACAACTAAGCCTGCGCGCGTCGTTGGCATCGGCGGTCCCTCTGGTGATCTTTGAGGCCCCGCACCGTCTGCGCGCCACTCTAGCCGACATGGACGCTGTATTTGCCGAGCGCCCTTTGGCCGTGTGCCGTGAGCTGACCAAGCTCTATGAAGAGGTGTTCCGGGGGACGGCAGCAGAGGCGTCGGAACACTTCAGTTCGCCTCGCGGCGAGGTAGTAATCGTAATCCAGGGCAGACCGGCCGAGATCGACTCCACAGGAAGGGCTACTGCTGAAGACCAAGCTTCTATAGAAGATGAACTGCGCCGACGATTGTCCGACCTCAAAAAAGACAGTGTGAGGGCCAAAGATGCCGTGGCGATGGTGGCGGAGGCCACGGGTCTAGCTAAGAACCGGGTCTACCAGGCCTGGGTGAATCTGGGCCGAGAGCCGGGCTAGATTCACTCAGAAGATAGAGAGCCGAACAATAATTCAGGCTTGTGATATCCTCGGGTGAGTTTGGCCAACCCCCACTAACTGACTTGGGAGACTAGCTATTTCTTCGCAACCTCCACCCACAAACCGCGTTCCTTTCCGTCCGGAAAACGTTTTCTACGGCTGGTGGCTGGTCGGGGTTAGCGGGTTTGTCATGGTGCTATCCACTGTCCCGTTATTCCATGCCATGAGCCTTTGGGCCGTTGCGTTGCAGCGTGATTTTGGCTGGAACCGCACCCAGTTGGGCTTCGCTTTGACCTTCACCCGTATCGAGGGTGGATTCATGGGCCCGCTTGAGGGATATCTGGTGGATAAAGTGGGCACCCGCCGCATGGTGCTCGTTGGCATGTTGATTTTGGGTGGTGCGTTCATCTTCTTCGGCCAGGTGCAAAACCTTTGGATGTTCTATCTGGCTTATATCCTTATGGCGGTTGGCCAGGGTTTGGGTAGTTGGATACCGATAATGACCCTGCTTACCCGTTGGTTTAACAAGAAGAGGTCCATGGCGCTTGGTTGGTCCAATATGAGCAGCCGGGCTGGGGCGTTGTTACTCGTCCCGGCCATCGCCTGGGCGATTGACGACGGGATCGATATAGACCGTATCGGGTGGCGGTGGACCGCCAGTATATTAGGGATCGTTATGATCTCTGTTGCCTGGCCGATCTCACGATTGATTAAGAATCAACCTCAGGATATGGGGCTTCTGCCAGACGGCGACAAACCGGCCCCACAGACTTCCCAAAAGGCTTCTCAAAAGCCTGCGGCAGGAGGTTCCTTTAAACCAGTCCAGTCGGACGAGGATTTCACCGTTCGTGAAGCGCTACATACCTCGGCGTTCTGGCTGATAGCGTTTGGTCACGGGTTCACGTCTATGGTGATCCTGGCAATTATGGCCCATCTGGGGCTGCTGATGGTTGATAAAGGCTATGACCTGCAGGACGCTGCCTTTGTGGTGTCGGTATACACAGCAGTCGCCATGGTGTTCCAGTTGGTCGGCGGATACGTGGGTAGCAAGATACCGATCAGGTTTGCGGTGGCCATCTTTACCACCCTGCAGGCGGTCGGTGTCATGGTATTGGTCTTTGCGGACGCGAAATCGACTTTCTACCTGTTTGCCATCTTATTCGGGGCCGGTTTTGGTGGGAGAAATCCTCTGACGGTGGCCATCAGGGGCGATTATTTTGGATCGGCTTCGTTTGGGAAGATTTTGGGCATCTCCACGGTGCCAATGAACGTACTGCTCTTGATTGCCGCGCCACTGGTTGGCTGGATGCGCGACGTTCAAGGCGACTACACCCAGGCGTTCATGGTGATGGTCGCGACCAATATGATTGGCGCACTGTGTTTCATACTGGCGAAACGGCCGGTAAAGAAACCGGCGTCCATGCCTACTCCCGCATATTAGACGCCGGTCTTTTTCGCGTTCATCAGTGCAAATAATCACTCGTGCACTGATCGTTTAGGTCAGCTTAGGACTCCTGAATCTCGATGCTTTCGATGACGACCGGATCGTTTGGTCGATTGCCACCGCCTTGAGGCACGCTGACAATTGCGTCCACCACATCCTGACCGCCGGTCACCGTTCCGAAGATGGTGTGGGCTCCGTTCAAATGGGGAGTTGGTGCGCACGTTATAAAGAACTGACTTCCATTGGTACCAGGGCCGGCATTAGCCATCGCTAGGATACCAGTCTTGTCGAAAACCAGAGATGAGTCGAACTCATCTTGAAACTTGTAGCCTGGTCCACCCGTTCCTGAGCCGTCTGGGTCTCCTCCCTGAATCATGAAGCCTGGGATGACGCGGTGAAAGATTACACCGTTGTAGAAGCCATCTCTGGCCAAAAATACGAAATTGTTCACAGTCACTGGCGCTTTGGACACGAACAAATCCAGATTTATTTCTCCGTGGTTGGTTTTAAACGTGGCTGCGTAAGTCTTGGATTCATCAATAGTCATTGCTGGCGGTGCCGAGTAGGTCTGGGCCATCTGTTTCCTCCGGTAGCTTCAGGTATTTGTAATCTTCAAATGATTGGATCGACCTGAATTGTAGCATCCGTTACCGGAGCGGCAATAGGTTTTGATATTAAGAATCTTTAATAGCGAAGCCTCATTTCCCGTCGTAATTCCCTCACTTCTTCAACCAATTCGGCGATTAGCTGGTTCTGGTTGTCTGGTGACTTTAACAACAATGAAGCCAAATTTGCGGTTATCGCTCCAAAAATCCCTACCCCGCCCAACATAAGGATCAACGCAACTACACGGCCGCCGGCTGACACCGGAAAGAAATCTCCGTAGCCCACGGTCGTAATGGTCACCGTCGACCATCAAAGGGCATCGTGATAGGTTGGGAATTGGGAGTTTGGGCCTCCTTCAAAAATTGCGACTGCAGAGGCAGAACTGATAATCATGATTAGGGCATATAAGACTAAGAAATTTACCGTGGGGAACCTAGCATGGTTTCTATAAGTTCTTAACGTAATTCCAAAAATTCTGAAGATTCTTAATGGACGCAACATTGGAATCCCAACCAAGAGGACGTCGAACCAGTGATCTCTGATATGCCTCAGGCTATTGCCAATTTAACGAGAAAATCTAGCGCAAAAAACACCCATATGACACCGTCCAGAATGAAATAGACACGTTCCGTATCTGAGTCCATGTCATATAAAAGAGGACCAATCAATAATGGGATCAACAACAACGACAAAATTAAGAGTGGGTAATCAGTCCACGATTCGACACGCTCTAACAGCGATTTGGTTACTGGCTGTTCTGAATCCGAGTCTGTTTGAAGCGCCATTTGCTCCACCTCTTTTTGTTACTAACTAGCATCGTGTCACTAACGCGGTAGATTATTTGCGTATCTTAGATCCTCAGTTAAGAGAAATAGTTCGGAGATGTGGCTTTCATCACGTTGGTACTTAACCACCCAAATAAAAGAGGCCCGTTCTTCCGTGGAAGGACGGGCCTCTTAGGCAATCATTCCTGTCCCAAACGAACCCGGCCATGCCGGCAAAACGCAGCTGTGCTGCTAGGCTCGGTTGTGGGTTTTTGTCTCTGCCCAGGCGACGATCTTGGGTAGAGCGGCGTCGACGTCCCGTTGGTCGATTTGACGGGCAATATACTCCGCCTCGCACCTGATCAGCATGATTGGCATGCCTGTTCTTGATCTTGTCTAAAGTCCAGGCCAGCGAATCACCCTCCGCAGTGAAGTCCAACATCAGGCGTTCGTTCTACTTCACCGTGGCGTTGCGGTAGTGATAGTGCGGGGCAACGCGGAAGCAGTCAAAGCACAGCAATTCCTTGTCCTCTCCCTCCAGCAAATCACTGTAGACGTGGATACAAACGCCCTCTTCGGCGCCGGCGTTGAGCGTTCGGTATTCCAGGCCAAAGGTGACCGTTCCCGCCTGAATTAGTTCTTCTGGTCCGCCAGTCTCACCACCCATCTGCGCATGCATCGTTTGTTGTGCCATGTCGTTACTCCTTCTGGTAGTAATGTCGGCTATTTCTGGCTGAACCTGTTAGGGTCCATCGCCATTGGCGGGAATTTTGCCCCCATCCTAATTTCCAGCCCAATTGGGCCAAATGACAGGGAATTAACGGCGACGTGAGATATAATTAAAGAGTATATCTGGTCAGAAAAAAGGGCCACTTGACGGCGTATATGGGAACCTTACAGAGACCATAGTGCATCTTAATGATTAGATAACGGTCTTGATTTTTGTTTGTCCGGTAAGAATCACGCAGAGACCGAATAAATGGGACCGAAAGGGAGGCGACGTTGGAAATACTTGAGCAGATGGGGGACGAGGGCCACGAACAATTGGTGGTGGTTTCTGACGCTGGGTCGGGTTTAAAAGCCATCATTGCCATCCATGACACTACTCTAGGCCCAGCCTGTGGTGGCACCAGAATTTGGCCATACAAGTCTGAACAAGAAGCGATTTGGGACGCATTGAGGCTGTCTCGGGCGATGACTTATAAATCGGCAGCTGCAGATCTGCCGCTGGGCGGCGGCAAAGGCGTGATCATTGCTGATTCCCACACTCAAAAGACCGAGGCCCTCGTGCGTGCCTACGGACGGTTCGTGGATACCCTAGGTGGCCGTTATCTGACCACCACGGACGTTGGCAGTACCGGCAGAGACATGGAATACATCAAACAGGAAACCGATCACGTGGTTGGCCTGCCAGTCACCGCTGGCGGCAGTGGCGACACTTCGATTATGACTGGGTTGGGCATCTACATGGGCATGAAAGCCTGTGCCAAAGAAACCTGGGGCAACGATTCCTTACGAGGCAAAGTTGTGGCGATGCAAGGCTTTGGCAAGGTTGCGACCCACACAGCCCATCATCTGATGAAAGAAGACGCCACGTTGGTGGTGACCGACGTTTTTGACGGAGCGTTGGACCGGGCCAGAGATCGGGGCTTGAAAGTGGTAAAACCGGATGAGATTTACGGCTTGGACTGCGATATTTTTGCCCCATGCGCCCTGGGCGGTGTAATCAACCCGGAAACGATTCCCCAATTGAAGTGCAAGGTGATTGCCGGGGGCGCCAACAACCAGCTTTTGTCAGATACGGACGGAGAAGCGCTACACCGATTGGGAATCTTGTACGGGCCGGACTACATCCTGAACAGTGGCGGAATCATCAACGTTGAGTCTGAGATTAGTGGCATTTACAACGCTGACCGAGCCCGAGAAAAGACCGAGCGTGTCTACGAGATTATAGAGCGCGTGATCAGCATCTCCAAGAATGAAGAGATTCCCACTGCCAAGGCAGCGGACCGGCTGGCTGAAGAGCGGCTAAAGTCAGTGCGGGGTATCCGCCCGGTCTACCGCAAGAACTAGCAAAGATAGGCCGGAATATGAAAAGGGCGTCCCGAATAGTCGGGACGCCCTTTTTTGTTGACTAAATTCGTTGCTGAATTTAATAGGCTGAGGAGTCAGCCTCAAATCCTTCAGCGCGGTGTGCGCCGGTGCAAAAAGGTGTATTTACTGAGTGACCGCAACGGCAGAAAGAGACTATTTTACCCTCTGGAACCGTGTAGTTTTTGCCATCTTTGTCGGTGATCGTGATGGGACCGACAACGCGTAGTGAACCGTTCTCTCGTACCTCGATATTTACATCTGCCATTGACTAGCCTTCCAAAGGGTATTGAATAAAAAAAGAGACAGGCGGCCAATTAAAGTGGCCCGCCTATCTCTTTTCGGTTATCAGTGCTTAGACTGCGGCTGACACGGCCTGGAACCCGCCGTCACGGTGCGCAGAGTCACAGAATGGCTTTTTCTCGGATAGGCCGCAGCGGCATAGGCTTACCCACTGGCCCTCAGGGATGCTGTATCCTTTGCCATCTTTGTCGGTGATCGTGATGGGGCCGGTCACGCGCAGGGGACCGTTCTCGCGAATCTCAATGTTTACATCTGCCATTTTGGTTTCCTCCGTAACTGGTGTAATACCGGATAGATGGGCGTTACGCCAGCTATCGCGAATAAAAAGTAAGTTTGCCACCCATAGTTAGGGGTGTCAAGCTGGATTACGATACCTGAATCGTTGATTGGTCAGGCTCAAAATCAGTGAGACTTTGGCCTGGTGGCCAAGGCGGTTAATCAGGCACGAAATCAGTTGGACTTTGACCCGGCGGTCACCGCTTCTGGCTGAGGGGTGGTAGACGGTTTTTTGCGCTCGCCACGGATTACAGCGAAAACGATTCCCATCAGCAGTATTCCGCCTAGCATCCAGAATGCGTACTTGAGGCCGGCGACAAACGCGCCAGACACGGCCGGAGAGACTGCGTCCAGACTGGGCTCCACGCCTCTGGCGCCCATGGTTGCCACAATTACAGTGGTGGCAATGGCAATGCTGGTCACGTTGGCTGAGTTTCGTATCAACTGGGTCAGAGCAGAGACCACGCCGTATTGGGAACGGGAGACCGCGCTAAGTATTGAACTGTTATTTGGCGAGTTGAACAGGGCTGTGCCAGCTCCTTGGAACATCATCATGGCGACAATGAAGTACTTAGGAGTTGTCTCGTCCAGCGTGATTGCCAGCGTGAACCAGGCTATGGCGGAGAGGGCCAGACCGCCCACAGTGAGTGTGCGCCACCCAAATTTGTCTGATAACCGGCCACTGATGGGGCCGATCAGCACCATGCACAATGCAGGTGGTATGAGCAACAGGCCCACTTCTCCGGGGCCAAGCTCCAGGACTCGTTGCAGGTAGAACGGCATCATAAACCTGGCCGCAGAAGTGCCAAGGAACGAAAACCAACCCGCTGCCACGCCCAGGCTGACGAGTTTTAGGCGGAAAAGCCTCATATCCAGCATCGGCGAATTGGACCGTAGCTCCCACCAAACAAACATGGCGCCGGAAATAATTGTGGCAACAGTTCCTATGATGATGGAACCTGAAGTCCAGCCCAACCGGTCTCCGTTGCCCACCACCAACAGGAACCCCAATAAAGCCAGGCCAGACAGGATAGCGCCTCCCCAATCGAACTTCTGCTGATCTTCGCCTTCACCGGCAGGCTCTGATTTCAGCATGGGGAGAATCATCATGGAGACGATGATCGTGAAGATTCCGATGGGCACATTGGCGAAGAATACCCACCGCCAGTCCAAAACACTGACCAGCAGTCCGCCAATGGCCGGCCCAGCCACGGCTCCGGCGCCGACCACACTGATATGAGTGCCTAGTGCCTTGCCACGTTCACTGCCTGGGAAGGTGGAGATCACCATGGCGATTCCGGAGCTCTGCACCATGGCCGAGCCCACGCCCTGCAGGACCTTCGCAACGATCAAGAAGCCCAGGTTGGGGGAAATCCCGGATACCAAGGCGAAAATCACAAAGATGACCATGCCGCCGACGTAGACTTTCTTCCGACCAATAATGTCACCCAGACGGCCCATGGGCAGGATCAGGACGCTAATGGCCAGGGCGTAGCCGACTACGATCCATTGAACAGTGGGAAGGTCGGTGGAAAAATGTCGCTCGATGTCAGGCAACGCCACCAGCACACTACCGTGGTCGACGACTGACAGGAATGTCCCAATGGCAATGGTGGCAAATACCCACCATTTGTAGGAGGGGCTGCTTTTGATGCGGGAAATCACTGCTTTAGGGTACTCCGAAGCACTCTATAATTCTCGCTGCCCAGCCAAAATAGCCCGAAGTCCAATTGCATTAGCGAGCCGCCCTAACCAACGGGAAAACGGCATAGGCCAAAGCTCCCAAAGCGATACCCAAGACGCCAATGACTGTTAGTGCGAACACCACAGTGGTTTGGTCCACCAATACGCCCACGGCCAGGCTGGACATGAAGACAAACCCCTGGCTATACATGTGCAGGCTGGTGATACGGCTACGCAAGTGGTCGGGTGCCAAAGTTTGAATCAACGTGCTGGACGACGTCCGGAAGGTAGCCTGGCCAGCAGACATCAGCCCAATCATAAGCAACGCGGGGGCCAACCAGTGGGAATAGGCGAAAAGCACTATTGAGGCTGAACTGAAAAGGGCCGCCCAGATACACATGAGCCCTCGGTTACGGCCAAAACCCAGTGAGGCTATGGTGATCGCGGAGACAAAACCGCCAAGGCCAGTGACCGCCAGCATGTACCCGCCCACGTCTGCGCTCCGGTGCAAGACCTCCACCGTGAAAATCGGCAGCATGAACCACACTGGGTGCAGCAGCACGTTGGGTATCAGTCCCAGAATAATCAGGTGGAAGATAACCTTTTCCTGCTTCCGGATGTATCGGAACCCTTCCAATAGGTCGGCCAACGGTGAACTGCCGGTACTGGCTCGCCTGGATTGGGCGTAGGGGGTCTTCATTGGCCAGAAAGCAATCACAGTGGCCGTGTAGAGCCCCGCCTCGATGGCAAAGTTCCAGGAGAACCCCAGTGTCGTAATTAGGATCCCGCCAATGAAGGGGCCAATTATCCTGGTACCGGTGATTGTTAGAGTGTTGGCTGCGTAAGCGTTGACCAATGACTCTTTGGGAACGGTGTTGGCAACCAGGGTCTGCCGCATGGTGAGCGTGGTTGACCAACACACGCCAGAAACCAAGACATAGACGTAAGCGTGCCACCACTCCACATGGCCTGTTTGAATAACCACGGCAAAGGTGACGGCCGCCACCGCCATGAAACTCTGGACAGCCATGACCAATTTTCTGCGGTTGACGCGGTCGCCGAGCACTCCGGCCCAAGGGCCTATAACCAGCGTGGGCAGGGTGGTCATTCCGCCAACCGTGACTACGAGCAGTGCGGATGAGGCAAAAGAGTCGGTTAGATCACGCACCAACCAGCCCACGGAGAGAAGTTGAAGCCACTGCGCAGTGTTGGCAAAGAAATTGCCAACCCAGAGGAAACGAAAGTCTCGGTATGCTCGCCACGAATCCAACGTTTGTAGACGCCGACGGGGTTTTGCCGTAGGTAGCTCCGTTTCCGGGTCTATTGTTGAGTTCTCATCCGAGGATTTATTTTCGGGCGAGTGATCTTCAGGGTCTGATTCTTGGTTTTGCCTTACGATGATTTTGCCCTTGACGTCTTCTATTTGATTCGGTTAAATTCAGGTTGATACTTGCCGGGCTTGCCGGGTACCTAATTTGGGCTGGCTATCAGTCTGAACAATAATTTTGCGAGGTTACAAACATGCCTCTATACGAATACCGTTGCCCCACCTGCGATCATAAGTTTGAAAAACTTCAGGCTATGAGCGCAACAGGAGCCGATTGCCCCAATTGCGAGCAGCCAGCTAAACGCGCCATCTCAGTCTTTGCGTCTGTAGCCAAGGGCGGCGCCAGTGAAATGCCCACTTCCATGAGCCCGTTGCCTCCGTTGGGTGGTGGCGGGTGCTGCGGCGGTGGCTGTGGCTGCGGTCCGTAAACCAAATCTGTAAACCACGCCGGAAGTCGTCCGTAGTTTAAGTTTGTATCGAACAGGGGCAAGTTTCATTTGCTCCTGTTTTTTTATTGTGTGACTGCACGGCCCATCAGATTCAAGGCGAGATTATCGCCCGTGATTCCTGCCGTTGTTTTCGGCCAGCGTCATATTCTAGACCAGGTTAGGCCACACGCGCACCTTTGAGGCTATTCATTACCTCTTGCCAGCTTTCATACCGTTGGTAAACCAGGTATGAACTGCCAGCCACTAGAATCAACAAGGCGCCAATAATCGCCCGGATGGCCACCCATAACGTGGCATCAAACCAGAAATTTTCCGGGAAAATGCGCACCAGATAGTCTGTCCGCGGGTCAAGTTGCCAAAAGTCGTTGGCAAAACTCAGTTCGTGGAATTTTATGAAAAGGCTATCGAACCCAATAGCCGCCACGGCACCGAACAAGATCAATAAACCCAGGGTTAGCCCGCCACCCATAGTTAGGCGTTTGGCCAGGAGCTGGGTAAAACGGCCTCGCTGCCTAGCAAAGCCAATCAATATCATGACCACCAAGTACAAAGCCGAGGCTATAGCCAGCACGTAGACGCCTTGAACCAACTTCTTAACGTCCTTCATGTGGGCTATCTCTTTGGAGCTGAACAGATCTTGTTCCACGCCAAAGATGCGAGTTTGAATGTCCATCGCTTCGTCGCCTGAGTTTATGTAACTGCGGATGTCTTCGCCCACCTGCCGCAAATCGGCATCGGTGATGCCGGAGGCTCTGGATATGGAATACTTCTCAAACCCATCGTTATACAGCCCGGGACTGTTGAAGGCCCAGGTAACGCTGCCGGTGATCAAAAACAGCGGCACGGCAATTATGAAAATCAGCCAAGCCACAAACCCAACGCGGCTCATGTGTTCTCCGTATTAACGGCCTACTCAGGCCTTGGAATAGGTGCAGATTGTGCCTGGCAGCTCATATTAACTTAGCACTGGCCAGCTTGTGAAGCAACCAACCCTCAATCTATAATTCGTCCATGGCGTCAAAAATGGATTCATCACAAGGCCAATCAACCCCGAATCAGCCGTTTTCCAATCAGGAACTGGGCACGTTTCAGACTCTGGTGGATATTGTTGCCAAGCTGCGCGCGCCTGGCGGTTGCCCCTGGGACCGAGAGCAGACCCACGACTCGCTGAAACGCAATTTGCTGGAAGAGTCATACGAGGTCATTGAAGCCATTGACCAAGGGAACCCAGCTATCTTGTCGGAAGAACTGGGTGACCTGATGGTTCAGATCGCTTTTCACGCGGATATCGCCCAGGAGGCCGGAGATTTTCAGCTTGAGGACGTGCTGCGCAACATAAACTCCAAATTGGTCCGCCGCCACCCCCACGTATTCGCCGATGGGCACGCGGAAGACGCCCGAGAGGTTGAGCGCAACTGGGAAAAGATAAAGGCGGCAGAAAGACAAGCGAAAGGTGAAAAGAAATCACCCGTGGAAGGAATTCCCATCGACCTGCCGGCTTTGGCCTACGCCCAGTTGATGCAGGACCGGGTTGGCAAAGCTGGATTTGAATGGGATGACATCTCAGGCGTGCTGGACAAGCTGGTAGAAGAGGTGGCTGAGTTCAAAGCCGCCGCATCGTCAGAGGAAAAAGAGCACGAGTTGGGCGATATTCTCTTTACGATCGTCAACCTGACCCGCTGGAACGGTGCACATGCCGAGGATGTTTTACGGCAGGCCAACCAACGCTTTAGTAGGCGTTATCTGAGCATGGAATCACTGGCCGCTGAGCGTGGCCAAGACTTCAACACACTTCCATTAAACGATAAAGAACAACTCTGGCAGGAAGCTAAGCGTATCGTCGGCTAGCCGGATAGCAGGCTTCTAGGAGTCGGACAAGCCGTAGTCTCCGCCTGAGATGTGCCCAGGCTCCAGGTAATAAATTCCGCCGGACATGATGCGTTGCAGGCCGTCTAAAACGGCTAATCCTCCGGCCTGGCTCCCAATGCTGGTGCGCGCGAACATGCGCTGAGTGAAGCTGCGACTGGGGCGAATCCACTTTGGCGTTGGTTTGCAGCCGCCAGCCACTGCAGCAGCCTCCAACGTGTCTTGGAAATCGCCGATCTCGTCCACCAAACCCATGCCGATGGCCCGCTGGGCGGTCATAACCTCTCCGGTTGCCACTTCCCGAACCTTAGATTCTTCCAGCGAGCGTCCGTTAGCTACGACCATCACGAAATTATCGAAAATTTCGTCGATAAGCTCCTGGAATTTTGCCGACTCCCGGTCCGTTGGGCTGCGCCAGAACCCGGTCATGTCTTTGAACTCGCCACTTTTGTACACGGAGAACTCCACGCCGACCTTGGCCAGCAGTTGTTCCAGTACTGGGCGGAGATAAATCACGCCTATAGAGCCAACCAATGCGGTGGGCAGGCCGTAAATCTTGCTGGCAGCACAGGCCAGGTAATACCCGCCTGACGCGCCCATTCCGCGGATGTAGGCGTAAACTGGCTTAACGTCGGCCACTCGTTGGAGGGACCGGTATAACACCTCTGACCCTGTGGCTGAGCCGCCCGGCGAATCAATGTCCAAAACCAGCGCTTTCAGGCGTGTATCACTGGCCAGGGAGTCAATCAGTTTTGAGTATTCAGGTATTTTTACGTGATTACCGATCACTCCGTGTATTTCGATCACGGCTACATTGGAACGTCGTCGGATTCGGAAGGGCATGGCAGATTTCTCCTCTGCTGAGCCTGCGGATGAGTCAACCTCACTGATTCAATTGTAATCTATCGTCGTATGCTCGGTTAATACGAATTGCCAAGTGTTGGACAAACAAAAAGCCGACCCTGATTGTCACCGGGGTCGGCTTTGCTTTTTCTGAAGTGTTGCGCCTAGGCTAGTCGTCGGCTGCGATAGTCTCGACGTCACGGTTATCGACGTAGTCAGTGGCACAAACTGCTGCGTTAAGAAGGTCCCACCGGACCATCCAGTTGTAAGTATCCTCCAACTGTTCTTCTGTATACGGCCTTGGATGAGCGTAACGCAGGCGTGGCAGGTGGAAGTCGTCCACCGTGAGGCCGCCCCACTCAGCGGCTGCCTCCGCGAACCTAGGTGAGTCGATCAAGTAGTGCAAGAACCTCTTCTTGTCTGCGTTGATCAGGTCTACCGCCTTCACCACGGCCCGGTTGATGGCACTGAAGGTTTCCTCATCCATGTTGTCGCTGGCGTTCTCCGCTCCCAAATAGTGGCCTTCACAGACCGAACGGCAACCGTTCTTTTCGGCCAAAGAAATCCATGGCTCCATCAGCATGGCCGCATCGACTTCGCCGTTCATCATAGCTTCAAACCGATAACGAGGGCTGCCGTAATGGAGCAGATTAATCTTGCCAGCGGGGATGTAACCCTCCAACAACCGAAGAACGGTATAGTGGGAACCGGCATGGAACTGAACGGCAATTGGTTTATTTGCCAACGAACTGGGGTAGTAATGCTCTGATTCTGCCCGAACCATCAGCGCCTGATTGGCGACTGCGGAGCGTAATCCAATTACCTTAGCGCCCTGTTTACTCTCGTAGGCCCGACGGACCTGACCTTCTTCTCAAGCCCGATAAATGGCCACCTGCTGGTCTTCAAACGGTGTGTGACCTAGGATCGGGTCAACCTCTTCCGGATTGGTGGTGTGGTGGTCAACTTTCACAGCTAGAGACTCGACAAATTCCATGTCGATGCCCTCCTCCTTGAAGAACCCTTCATCCTTGGCCACGAACCAAGGGAGGCTGAATACTGCGCCGCTGGTTTCGCTAACTACCTTTTTCATATCTATTTATCCTAAATATGCTATTTAATTCGTCGAATAACGTTTATTAGATAATGTCAAAAAGTTTACCACAGTGCAGGAAGTGCTGCCCGAACCGTATGCACCGTGCCTGGCCCACGCCTGATTAGCTTGACAGTGATATGGGCCTGACATAGTATCAGCCCACAATAAAAACCACGGCGCACGATCTTACGAACACGCCCTTGTTGAATATGGGCACGCGCCAGTCAAAGGAGCCCCCATGGAATTCGGATTATTCATGATGCCGCTGCATCCGCCGCACCGCTCTTACGCAGATTCGTACGATCGAGACCTAACTTTGATCGTTAAAGCAGACCAACTTGGCTACACAGAGGCTTGGATTGGCGAGCATGTGACGGAGCGCTGGGAGAACGCCCCCGCCCCTGATTTGCTTATTGCCAAAGCCTCAGGCATGACTGAGAACATAATATTTGGTACCGGCGTTACCCTGCTGGCCATCCACAATCCCGTTGACCTGGCCCACCGATTGGCCATGCTGGACCACCTTTGCCGCGGCCGGTTCTACTGGGGCATTGGCACTCGCGCCATACCAACCGACCTGGAGCTGTATGGCTTGGATTCGAACGACCGTGTAGGCGTGGGCGAACGCTCAAAAGAGGTCTTGGATGTGGTGCTGAAGATGTGGCAGAACGAAGGCAAGTTCGAGTACCACGGCAAGTATTTTGATATTTCTGCCCCAGAACTGGACTCGGTTAAGGAACGCGGGCTGCACATGAAGCCCTTCCAGGTTCCCCATCCGCCGATCAGCGCGGCCGCAACGACAATCCGTTCCGACTCCATCAGGAACGCAGGCGTGCAGGGCTGGATTCCCATGAGCAGCCCAACCCTGTCGGTGCCCAACCTAGTGGGGCATTGGGAGGAGTTTGAAGCTGGGGCCATCAGCGCAGGGCGTAGTGCGGACCGGACCCAGTGGCACATTGCCCGTGACGTGTTGGTTGCGTCCACACCTAAAGAAGCCCGAGAACGGGCCAACGAAGTGTTGGTTCGGAACTATCAAGTCCACCAAGAGCCAAACCGCCAATCGGGCCTGCTGGCCGGCTCCAAGATCTCACCTGATATGTCCGACGAGGCTGTCGACGTGGAATACCTGATGGACAACGTCTGGATCGTAGGCGACCCTCAGGAAGTTGCCGACAAGATTCGTAACATTTACGGAGAAGTGGGCGGCTTCGGCACCCTGCTGACAGTCACGCAGGACCCGGAAAACCACGAGTGGCAGCACGAATGCCTAGAACTTCTAAAGAATGAAGTAGGCCCCAAAATCGCCGACCTAGGCTAGCAACTGAATTCAAAATTGGTATAAAAAGCCCTGTTCAATTAACGAACAGGGCTTCCACGTACTTCTGACACTGCCAGAAACCAGAAGAACCAGAAGTGTGTTTTCTTATCAACTAGGCTTAATCCACGACTAGATACTGAAAGCCGGCAGGTATTTGCCCAGCGGCTCAGCTGCTGCTAGGTGAGGGGGCAATTTGGTTCTGTTGGGCCTGGATTGTTTTTGCGGAACTCTGGTAGTACGTACTTGCCGAACATCTCGATGGACTTCATGACCGATTCGTGACCAACGGTCTCAGTGGCCATCAGAAACTGAAGTTCATCCACGCCTGTCGCCTCATGGAGCTTTGCACCTCTGATGCAGGCCTCCGGGTCTCCAGCCACGATTACTCCGCGCTCGGCCATAGTCTCCGAGTCAAACTCCTCCCAGATTTTTTGGGCGAGCCCGCCTCCCGACAGGTCAAACGAGTTTGCCGAGTTGCCATTCGTGGCTGTAGGGGTCTTATCGACGTCAACGTAACGGGCGAAATTGGATAACAGGTGTTCCGGGATGCCGCCCCATTGCTGGAGCAGCTTCTCGTAGACATCCTTTTGGTCCTGAACGTATGGCCTGCCGGGGCCAAAGAAAGTCTTCAACGACTGGGCGGAAAGATCGCGAGTGGCTTTGCTGTCATCACCGCAGAGGCCAAAAATGGAGCTGAGCCACTGGTCATTCGTGGTTAAACCAACCGGCGTCGCATTTTTGACGGCCGCTTTGTATTTCTTGATCTCTGGCTCGAGTACCGCCGGTGCGTTCACGCCTAGAGCCATCACGCCGATCCCCTTTTGGGCGGCGATCTCGTAAGTGGCCGGCTGCAGTGCAGCCACCCAGATGGGCGGGTGTGGCTTCTGATAAGGCTTTGGTAGGACCTGACGAGGGGGCACATTCCAGAACTTGCCCTCGAATTCGAAGTAATCCGAGCTCCAGATCTTGGGAATCATGCTCAGAGACTCGTCCCACATCTCCCTAGTGGCGCGCGGGTCGATGCCCATGCCTATCTGCTCGTAGGGAGCGGACCGACCAGTGCCGAATTCAACCCGTCCGTGGGAGAGTTGGTCAACCATGGCCACCCGTTCAGCCACGCGTACCGGGTGGTGGTACGGCAGCACCGACACACCAAAACCGAGGCGGAT
>Ga0209402_10001849_pt1 | contig 22279 bp, 23 predicted proteins | sample ArcticOcean_MG_C_3_FD_187437 | JGI IMG/M metagenome (GOLD analysis project Ga0209402, IMG submission 187437) | Marine microbial communities from western Arctic Ocean - ArcticOcean_MG_CB8_126 (SPAdes) (version 2) | ecosystem: Environmental > Aquatic > Marine > Oceanic | place: Arctic Ocean... | reverse complement strand
GGGAAGGTGCGGAATGGGTGGACGCATTTTGTGGATGGTTTATGGGATCCATCGCATGGTCCCAGGGCGAGTTCGTAGCGGCACGGGATCATTACATCCGCGGGATTTAAATATTCAGACGCGTCGGCGATCTCAACCTGATCGCGTGGTCACTCATCCCGCTCGGGAACATAGCGAGAGACGCCGGAGACCTCGATGAATCAATGGCGTTCTAAAACGAGTGTCTCCCGATGATGTCTGATGTTGGGGATCATCACGGCGTAGGCATTGCCCTGATCGGCCTGGGAGTAGCCGAGCATTTCCGAGGGAACGTTGACGAACCACATCGACTAATCGCTGAAGCCCAGGTCCAGCTTCGAGAAGGAACGGGAGGACAGGGATTATCTTGGGCGCTCCCTAACTCGCCCGTCGATACCCGTAGTTCAGAGCTACTACGCTACATCTCGGTACCAAGAATCTCTTACGTCCCCGACCGCCAAGTGGGCTCATATGGTCATTCAGGATGGCGTTGCCTGACGTGAAAGTCACCGACAACAAAGCGTATCTGCGCCCGACGAAATCGTGGGTCGATACGATCACGCCCAGAGCCCGCGCCCGTAAAAATCACGGCCCCGCAACACGCGTGGGCCCACGTCACACCCTTCGAGAGCCTCAGCGTGAGTCCAGCCCCTGTATCATCCACAACCTTGTCCATCCCGATTCAACGTTCGAAAAGAGTTCCGATGAGCAGACCGAACATCGTCCTGATCAACACCGACGACCTTGGATATGGCGATCTCGGCGTTTACGGATCGGAAATCAACAAGACACCCGCCATCGACAAACTGGCCGCAGAAGGCGTCCGATTCACCGACTTCTACGTCGCCTCGCCGGTCTGCTCACCGTCCCGTGGCGCACTCCTGACCGGCTGCTACCCGCCCCGGATCCAGTTCGGAGATTTCGACGGTAACTGGGTGCTCATGCCGGGCCAGGCGGTTGGACTCAACCCTGATGAGACGACCATCGCCGGTGCACTCAAAGACGCCGGCTACACCACCAAAATGATCGGCAAGTGGCACTGCGGCGACCAGAAAGAGTTCCTACCGACTCAGCACGGGTTCGACAGTTATTTCGGCCTACCCTACAGCAACGACATGGGCCGACAAGTCGACGATCCAGACACCACGGACCCGGAGCGAATAGAACGCCTTCGCGCTCGACCGCCGCTACCGCTGATCCGGGATGACGAGGTTGTCCAAGAACAACCAGATCTAAGGGCGCTCACGGAGCGTTACACCGAAGAAGCGGTTCGCTTTATTCGCGACAACAAAGAGGGACCCTTCTTCCTCTACTTCGCACACATGTACGTCCACGTGCCCCTGTACGCGCCCGAGCCTATGGTAAACGCCTCAGAGAACGGCGATTACGGTGCGTGCGTGGCCGGGGTCGACTGGGTGACCGAGGTGCTGATGGACGAGCTGAAACGGCAGGGGTTGGACGAGGACACGCTGGTCATCTTCACGAGCGATAACGGCTCACGGATGCAGGACCAGGGCGGCAGCAACGGCGAACTTCGCGGCATCAAGGGAGAGACGTGGGAGGGCGGGCTACGGGTTCCGTGCATCATGCGCTGGCCTTCCAAGATCAAGGCAGGACAGGTCCGGAGCGAAATAGTTTCGACGATCGATTTCCTGCCAACACTCGCCGGAATTGCGGGCGCACAAGTCCCGCAGGACCGGATCATCGACGGCATGGACATCGCGTCGCTCATGTTCGAGTCGGGCCACGTTGCTCCGCCAAGGGACACCTTCTTCTACTACATGGGCAATCGCCTGGAGGCCGTCAGAAAAGGCAAGTGGAAGCTCCATGTTTCCAGGGAAGTCCGCCCGAATCAGCGGACCGGAATTCCTGACCCGGCGGCCGTCGATGAAAATGCCGCGAATATTCCTGGCCTTTACGACCTTGAAGCCGACATCGGCGAATCAACGAATGTTGTTGGCAGCCACCCGGACGTTGTCGCTGAGCTATCAGCGCTGGCAGACGTATGCCGTGCAGACATTGGAGATGAGGCAACCGGCGTAGTCGGCGCAAACATCCGGCTCGCAGGCCGAGTCGACAGCCCGGAGCCGCTAACCCACTACAACCCGGAACACCCCTACATCTACGCCGAATACGACAAGTACGAACGGGGCTAGGCGCGGGTAGCTGTAAGAGCGGTCGCTGGTGGGGCGTATAGCAAACGCGTGCAGTCTCTCAACACCCTTCGGTTTTCCACCCAACCCACCCTGAGGCTCTCGAAGGGTGCATCACACGTCAACGCGTGATCGTGGATTCTCGTCCACCACTACCGGCTGTACTAGCAGCACCGGTCTACGCAGGACCGGCCAAAATCCATTCAGAAATCGCCGCCGGACTGGTCTCTTCTGTCCCGTCAGCATTCCGGAGAACAGAGACCATAATCCTCACAAAATCGGGGCTGCTGACCGCTTGTTGCGACCATTCGTGGCCGTCAATGGCGTGCCGTTACACAGAGTGGACAAGTTCTTGCAGAGTGTCCCCGCCAAACTCATGGTCACAATCGATGTCGAAATCTTTGCAGTTGATTGAGGCTGTCCCGTCGATCTCCCTGGCTAGCCAGACTGCGCAACTAGTCGAAAAGAGCGCTCGTCTGGTCTTCTCCCGATAATTTCGCGTCCCGAGCCTCCCGGCTCATCCGATAACACGACATTTTGATTCATCGGACGCAAACGACGGTGTGACTCCGCATCAGAGTCGCGTGAGATTCCGAAGGCCCCGCCCTGCCCCCCATCTCCCAGCGGGAGAAGTCGACATACATCGAGGATGAGGGGGAAGAGGACCCCGGCGCGGCTACAGGCTTGTTGGTACGCGTGTCGTCTGGAGGCCCCTCGGATCAGGACATCACAACGACGAGAACACGAACCAGGCGAGCGGTCTTCCGCTAGACCTAGAGCCTTAGACCTTCACCAGCTTCTGCATGGACCGTAGTTCCTGCGGAATGTCCCAGCCGCTGCCGTAGTCGCTGTGCGACACCTCGGCGACGTAGATGTCTCCCTTGGAGTCCACGGCGATCCCGTGCGGGGAGAAAAAGCGACCTGTCTGGGACCCATAAGGCTCGGTCCCTACCTTCGACAGCACTTTGCCGTCGGTTGTCATGACCGTGACACGGGGACCGAGATCGGTGCCGGTGTCGTTACTGGAGATCCCTGCAAAGTACTCGCCGATGTATACAAGGTCCTTATAGCCCCTGGTGTCGACGTAAACGCAAGCGGCACGGGACAGGTTGCCCCACTGCGTCTCGTACTTACCTTCCGGACTGAACACCTGGATACGGTGGTTCTCACGGTCTGCGATATAGACCCAGCCCTCGGAATCCGTCTCCACGTTGTGGACGACGTTGAACTGGCCTTCGCCAGTTCCGGACTCGCCCCACGAGAACAGGTGATTGCCCTCCGGCGAGTACTTGTGGACACGTGCGTTGGAGTAGCCGTCGGCCACGTAGAACTCGCCGGTCTTCTTGTCGACCCCGACGTGCGTCGGAACGCTGAACGGCTCCCCGCTCATCTTTGGTGTGGGCTTGTTCGCCTCGCCCAGCGTCATCAATAGCTCGCCGCCCGGCGTGAATTTCTTGATTGTGCCGTCACCGTTATCAACCGTGAAGAGATTGCCGTCAGGCGCAACGGTCACGCCGTGCGGGTTGCTGAACTGTCCTTCGCCCCAGTGGTCGACCATGTTGCCGTCGGTGTCGAACACGATCATCGGGGAGGTGCCCCGGTTGAACACGTAAATGCGGTCATTGGCATCGACTGCCACCGAGGTAGCTTCCTGGTATTTCCAGCCGTCCGGAAGTGTGCCCCAGTTCTGTCCTGAGACCTCGTATTTGAAGTCGCCATCGCCGAGAATCACGGGACCTGACGGGCCATCTGCGGCCCTGTGTTCATCCTGCGGTAGACCAGATTCCAGATTTTCTACTTCGCTTGCCATCGGATCTACCTCTTAAACGGAATTGAGATGAGAGCGGGGCCGCCGGAGTGACCCGCGAGCGGTGATAATACCTTGTAGCTGTCATCGCGTCAGCGTCCCTGGCCTTTCTGGTCGTGTATTTAGGTTCTTCAAAGTCTGTTCTAACCCCGTCGAAGTAGATCGGATCACGTCGAACACACGCTGATAGATCCAATTGGCGACATCACCGTCTAAGCCCGCAGGATCTCACACCGCGCAAGAATCCGCTCAGTGAGCGGCCGCATCCCTAGTTCCTGGGTGATGCCCAGCGCCTCGTCCTGTAGCTCGATGGCCTTCTCGCGGTCACTTTCACGTGCTGACCATTCCCCGGAAGGATCAGAGCCGGGGCGGTCCAGCAGCATTTCGGCGTAGTCGGAACAGGTCCAGGCGGGTTCGGGTCTGGCACCGCCGTCCCGACAGAATTCCAACGCGTCTTCGAAATGCTGAATCGCCAGATCGTGCTTCCCGAGCGTCTGAGCGAGTAGTCCTAAGATCCGGTCAGTACGCGTGACCCACATCAGAGATCGCCACGGTTCAAGATCGCCATAGGCTCGTTGTGCGGCGGCAATATCACCTTGAATTATGGCGGCCAGACCAGCTTGAACGACCGGAGACCTTCTCTTCGGTCAATGCGGTCCGGAGACGCTCTACCGCATTCCGAGCTGGCGCATGAGACCGATATCGTCTCGCTGTATCCACTCTTCGACGATCAGCCCTGCCTCGAATCTCGACAGTGCCATCCCTGTGTTCACGATCTTCGCCCCGGTCGGTGCGATCCCCATCCACTCGCCTTCATGCGTCCCGGTCATTGTCCAACGCCGTGTAACGAAGCTCCCTCGGTCATCGCCGGGATAGATCGAGGCTTCAAAATACAGGTCCGGCAGGGCGATACGTAACGCCGATATCTGACTCAGGACCGCTTCGATGCCCACCACATCACTTCTCAACAGAGGGTCGTGTCTGACGTGATCTGCCGCTAGCAATTCAGGAGCAAGCTCCATCTGGCCCTGATTCCAGACCTCTTCAACGTAGCGTCGTATCGCCGCTGCATTTGCTTCCGATGTAATGAGACTTCTCCCCTACACCGAGGCCGCGGGCATTCCGGGAACAGGCGTCCCGGCAGTCTTCATTCGTAGCGAATACACCGACGTCCGGCAGGTCAGGTAGAGCGTCTTGAAATCGGTACCGCCCCAGCCGACGTTCGCCGGGAGTTCCGGGGTCTCGATCAACCCCAGCAACTCGCCGGTCGGTTCCCATACCCAGCAACCTCCGGGGCCGGTGCTGAACACGCGCCCCGCGATGTCCGTCTTCAGACCGTCCGGCACCCCGCCACGCTCGCCGATCGGTCGCGCCGCTCCCGAGTGGTTGGTGAAGGTATCTCCTTCGCCGGGTTCGCCCGGAATGTAAGGCATATCGGAAAAATTACGACCGTTTGAGAGCGAGCCGTCGGCAGCCACGTCATACACCCACATGTGTGGATTCGGCCGGGTGTTTGAGACATATAGGTGCGACTCATCGGGCGAAAAAGCCAGACCGTTCGGGTGATTCATATCGGTCGCCGCCTGATGCAGCCCGCCTTCGGGGTCGATCCGGAACACGCTTGAAGTCCCGATCAATCGATCCTCCGGCGGCATCAAGAACTGCGGGTCGCTGAAGTAGAGCGATCCGTCGCTTCGTCCCACAACATCGTTACTACGGTTCAAACGAACACCGTTGTACTCGGACGCAAGTGCGCTCCACGAGCCGTCATGCTCCCGGCGCACCACCCGGTAAACATCCTGCTCGCACCACACCACCCTGCCCTGCGGGTCGTAAGTCGCCCCATTCGCGCCGCCGTCGTTTTCTCGTAGGACGGTCTTATCGCCGGTATTTGCGTCCACCAGATAGTGGATCGCTGTATCGACATCGGAAACAAAGAGCGCGCCGTCGGGATGCTCCGGAGTTGGCTGTTGCCAGAGCGGGCCCTCGGTGAAATGAAAGCCGGTCGCCAGCAGTTGAGGTTCTGTCGACTCAAGAACACGGTCAAGCTTGTTGGGCGTGGTCACGGGGGTCTCCTGTTAGTTGTATGGCCGGTGGCTGTGACGACATTTTAGTCATTTAAGTGACGTGTCGTGGGGCGACACGGACGGTATGTAGTCACCCAACGAGTTCAGTCGAAACAGTCTCCAACAACAGAAACAGCAGTGAAGATTGTCGTTGTCATTCAACACGTCATCAGCCACCGCCTTCCCGTAGACACGCCGGACTAGAACGCCTGATTGTGTTACTTCTGAAGCTGTGAATTCTCTACATTCGGCCCGAGGTTCCTTACAGCCCAACCATGTGCGCCACCTCTTCCAGTCGGGTGAACGGATCAGAGTCGACGTACGAATCCACCGCAAAGGTGAATCGATCTACCCCGACTGCCTGAAAAGCCTTCACAGCCTCAGGTTCCGGACTCGCCCGGAACAGCGTGATGTCGATCGTTGCCGGGTCCCGGTCGTTCTCGACATAGAGTCGATCCATCTCAATTCGCCCTGCCTCCACTTCTTCTGGCGTCACATTCGTTGAGTACCACCCGTCTGCCCATGTCGCTATGCGATTGAACACATTCTTTGAGCTCCCTCCTAGAAGGATCGGGGGGTAAGGCTTCTGGATCGGCTTCGGGTTGAATAAGAGCGGAGGAAAATCGTAAAACTCGCCGTGAAACTCCGGCTCATCTTCGGTCCACAAGGCTTTCATCGCATGAATCGCCTCCCGGGTCTGGCCCCAACGACGGGCGAAATTGCCGCCCATCGCAGCACTTTCTTCCGGGCTCCATCCTGCTCCCACACCCAGCGAGAATCGTCCATTTGAGTAAAGGTCAAGGGTCGCGATCCGTTTCGCCAGGTCTATCGGGTGATGCTCCGGCACGAGGCATACGCCCGTCCCTAACCGAAGCGTGCTCGTCGCCGTCGCCGCCACGGTAAGTGCCGTGAACTGGTCCACGTTTTGAGACATGCCTTCTGGAATCAGGGCACCCACAACTCCACCCGGTCCCACAGAGGGATAAGCCGGTATAACCGGGTGTTCCGGAACCCAGAGCGACTCGAATCCCAATTCCTCAACCCGTTGAGCGAACTCGCCAACATCAATTGATTCTGTAGTGAACTTTGTGTCAATTGAGAATTTCATCCTGTCCTCTTCTTGCTGCTATTCGGGCCCGGTTCAGGTCGTCGCTGAATTATGACGAGTCGTCCAGACGTTAGGTCACTCACCCAGCCCTCCTGGATATGTAGTCAAGCTGTGCGATGGCCGGGGTAAACCACGTTCCGCTTTGTCATAACCGGTTTGGATGTACGAATACTTGGGATCGGAGTGTGTCATGAGTTCTATATCGTCTGGGCGATCCGACCCAATCGGCGGTATGTTGTCGTCCACCGACACCAACTAATAAAGGACCCGCCGTGAAGATCACCGACGTAATCCCACACATCGTGAAGCCCGGCCTACCCGGTGACACGTCGGACCAGAGTGCGTGGGCCTTCATAGAGATCCAGACGGAGAGGGGATCACGGGCTGGAGCGAGGCCACCAAGTACGGTCGTGGCGGAAGTTTCATTATCCGGAACGCCGTGAACCTCGTGAAGGAGGACTACATCGGCGAGAAACATGCCTGATCGTCACTGCAGCCTTAAGCCGATCCCACGTCCAACATTACGGTGCCGATGGCGTGCGACTCGACCGCTCTTGATGCGTCTGCCGCTTGCTCAAGAGTGAAGTGCGGGCCGTGCAGGTGAGTTAGCGAACCGTCCGATATACACTGCGTAATGTGTTCGGTTGCGGCCCGTTTGGCCTCCGTCGGCATCGTGTACACCATCACGAATCGAACGTTGATGTTGGACCTTCTGAATCGGAACGGCACACCCGGAGTCTCGATCGCTCCGTCGCCAAAACCGTAGACAGAGATCGAACCGCCGTCAGCTATCGCCTTTCGAGAGACCTCGAAATTGGCGGGAAACTCTACCTCTACTATCCGGTCGACCCCGCGGTCTCCGGTAAGAGCGTCAATGCGAGCCGTCACGTCTTCGGTCCGGTAGTTGATAGTCTCGTCGGCGCCGGCGTCTCGCGCTATAAACGCCTTCTTGTCAGAGCTAACGGTGGAGAAAACCCTGGCGCCTCCGATCTTCGCCATCTGGATCGCGTACTGGGCCACCGCGCCCGCGCCACCGGTGACGAGCACTGTTTTGTCGGTCACCGGCCCGTCCGCAAACACCGACCGGTGCGCCGTCATAGCGGGCACGCCCAGGCATGCGCCATCGTCAAATGAGGCGTTCTCTGGCAGGGCTACGGCGTGGTGCGCCGGCTGAACCGTGTATTCAGCGGCCGTCCCGAACGCTTGTCCGAAGTTGGATTCGAAGAGCCACACCCGCTGTCCAACTCGGGTTGAAGGAACCCCAGGGCCGACTTTGTCGATCACTCCTGAACCGTCCTGGTTGGGGATGATTTTCGGGAATCGCATCGCCCGGGCACGCATCTTCCAGTCCGACGGGTTGATCCCAGAGACCATCACCTTCACGCGGACCTCGCCCGGTCCAGGCTCAGGGTCCGGCATCTCGCCGACCTGGAGCACACCTGCGTCACCGCTCTCTTCGTACCAGACCGCTCTCATCAGTTCCCTCTCCTCATCAAATGGTCGTATCGCCATCACTGGCGTCTGATTATGCGCCCGCGTACCGTTCAATTTCGTGAAGATACCGTTAGGATTCACAATCACGGTAACGAATCAAAAAGCCCGGGAGAATACGAATGGCTGATGCCTGACAGCACCTGGATCAGATCAACGTAGACGCAACACCAACTTCGCCGGACCAGTGTCTGGCCTGCATAAGCATGGGCGATGGGTGGGTGAACCTGGGCTTGTGCCTCGGTTACGGAAACGTCGGCTGCTGCGATGGTTCGAACAACAAACACGCCACAGCGCACAACCGGGAAACCGGACACCCGGTCATCCAGTCGCACATGCCGGGCCAGTCATGGCGTTTCTGCTACGTCGAAGAACTCACCTGGGAGTAAGGCCCGGCTGGGCGGCTATGCCCTGCGGGGCGGGGCCTAGCCAGGCGGTTGTTTTGGTGTGTTCATGGGATTAGCTGTCCCCTCCGGAGGCCACGATGATTTTTGATGGACATGCTTACTGCTGGCCGGATCTAACCGGCAGTGGCGGGTTTGAGTCGCCGGACGGATTACGCCGTCACCTCCAGGGAGCGATCGCCAATCACCACCAGCCCGCTCTTCGGATGCGTGACCGTGCGTCTGGCGACAACTCCGGGCTTGTGGACCTGACTCGTCGAACACGATTGGACGCATTGAAGGACGCCGACTTCCGTTGGGCCGGAAACGGTCGGTTCCAGTGGACCGATGGCGGAGAGACATATTTCAAGCAGTACTTCTCTCCCTCAATGCAGGAGCCTTCTTACGGCCCGGAGTCGCTGGTCGCTGAGATGGACTATGCCGGCGTAGACATGTCGTTGCTCCACCGGACGCCATATCTGGGGATAGACAACGACTTCATAGCCGACTGCGTGACACGTTTTCCGGATCGACTCCGAGGGTTGGCGCATGTCCCTGAGTGGCGTTGCGTCTCAGACCCGGAGGGATCGTTACTCGAACTGGAACGTGCGATCGGGCTTGGAATGTCTGGCCTGCACTTCCTGCCACCTCAGCTCAATCTTTATGGCGATAACGGGGCGTGGGATCGTCCCGAGTTCCATCCGTTCTGGGACGGGGTGGCATCGATGAACATCCCGGTTTTCATCTCGATGGGCCAGATGATGAACCGGGGCGCAGGACGTGAAGGGCTGGACCCGGATCCAGAAGATTTCCACGACGAACTACGAACATTGCGTCGATGGATTGATCGTTACCCGGACGTAACTGTGGTTGTGACGCATGGGTTGAACTGGCGGTTCTTTATGGAAGGCAATTCGATCGTCTTGCCGGAGTGGGTGTGGGAGCCGTTCCAGAATTCGAAGAGCTTTCTACAGCTACTGTTTCCGATCGCACTCGGTGCGATCTGGGATTACCCGCTCCCGCAGGCACAGCCCACGGTCGCTGAGATAGTTGATCGGCTCGGCGCAGATCGGGTGATCTGGGGCACAGACATGCCGATAGTCGCCCGCGCCTGGACCTACAAACAGAATCTGGACTTATCCGCATGCATTGCGATGAGCTGTCTTCAACAGACCTCGACACCGTGCTGGGCGGGACGATGGCGAACTTGCTGGGCGTGGTTTAAGGCCCCCTCCTAATGTAGGAGGGGGTTCGGGGGTGGTTAAGTCCAGTCAAAACGTCCGCCCTAGCCTCGAGACGGCTTCTTTCCGGTCTTCTCTTCGTACAGCTTCCAGGTGTTCTCGTTGAACGGGTAGTAGCGTCCGGGAGGGCCGGGGTTGGCCTCAAGCTCCGCTTTCACAACCTCTTCCACTTCTTCGCGCTCGCGAGCGATGCGGATCACGTCGTCCACCGTTTCATGCGGAACGACCACAACACCGTCCTCGTCGCCGACGATGGCGTCACCGGGGCGGACAAGCACGCCGCCACAATTGATGGTGTCGTTCACACCCCACGGCACCATCACCGCAGGACCCTGCTTGGCCGTGGTGTTATGCGAGTACACGGGGTAGCCGTAGCCCTTGAGGATGGTGGAGTCGCGCACAGAGCCGTCCGTAACGAGTCCGCCTACTTGAAGTTGCTTCAACCGCAAGAACTTAATGTCTCCGCCGATCGACTCCCATGGTCCGATCGCCGATGCAACAAGTACCTCGCCCGGGCCGCACTTCTCAAATGCCACGTACTCCGGAGAGATGAGGCCCTTGGGCATGTCGTTCCAGATGTCGTTGCGCCAGGGCACAAACCGTAGTGTGACCGCGCGTCCGGCCATCTTCATGTCCGGGTGGAGGGGTCGCGCACCGTGGATGTAGGACGGCGGCCACTTCATCACCCAGAGTGCGTCGATCAGGGTCGGCGTGGGGATGGTCTTAAGGATTTCCAGTGTCTCGTCGAAAATCGGCGGAAGGTGGTCGGCCATTCTTGGCTCCTCTTCTGGCGGTCCGGATTGTGTTGCGGTGAATTAACGGTGTTAATTGCACATGTTAGTGCTCGACTAGCATCGACCACTAGGGCGGATAGTCATTGGCCCCTGCATCGTGAAGGATGATTACTCGGGCACCGCTCCGTTACGGAACTTCCAAATGGCCGTTACCAGTGCGGCTGAAGCCGGGACCGGTACGTCCAACGCCCTGCCCTCTCGTACGACCATACCGAGTAGGTGCTCGATTTCAAGCTGATTACCGGCTTTGAAATCACCCTGAAGCGATGCCTGTGTATCTGCCGCTTCGGCGAGTCCGACACGCATTTTTTCGTCGACAACATCATCCGCCATGTTTACGCCTTTGGCCCGTGCCACGCGCGCAACATCCTCCATCACCGATCGAACCGTGTACTCGCCCCAGGGACTGTCCAGCACCTCTACAAACGACGAACGTGATGCCGTCATAGTGGTGCCGATAGGCCCGACGTTGACCAGCTTGGTCCAGAGGGTTGAACCGATATCGTCGCCGATCTCCGGTTGAATGCCTTCTTTGTTCAGAAGGTTGAACACCGTCTCGGCGCGGTCGGATCGAGAGCCATCCTGCTCGCCGAAAACTATGCGTGCGGTCGAACCCGACTGATGAATTACGCCGGGCTCGGGTCGTCCTGTTTCAATATAGGTCGCCCCGGCCATCACATGGTCCCAGCCGTACACCGCTGCGATCTGGTCAGCACTGTCGACACCGTTCTGAACGGTCAGGACCGTCGTCCCGTCCTTTAGAAGCGGCTTGATCAGCGGGAGAGCGACCTCGTTGTGGAACAACTTGACCGTATAAAGGACGAAATCGACCGGACCAATATCGCTGGAATCTGACGTCACCTGAGGGTGAACCGTGAAATCTCCCCAGTTTGTTTTGAGCTGCAGCCCATTGGCCTTCATGGCGTCAAAGTACGCTCCCGGTCGCGCGACCAGCGAGACCTCTGCGCCGTGTTTCGCCAGCACTCCGCCGTAGTACCCCCCGACCGAGCCGGGTCCGATGACCGCTACTTTCATACTATTGATGTCTCCGTTGTTGGGGCACAGCGTCGGACGTGAACGCCCTGCCCGTAGATTGACAGTAATTTGGGATTTCGGGCTGTAACGATAGCGCAGGAGAAGCTCAAAGCGCGATCAAATAGAGAGCGTAGTGACAGGCATCACGAGAGGAAGCGCAAACAAGAGGGTAAAATTACGTCCCTCATAGAGATCAATGTCTCTGTCTATCTTTATCACCCCATTTCACTAGCCTCTCTAGGATTTCTAAATGACCGATTTCACGCGTCAAGACGGTCGCAGCGTTGACGAGCCACGACAGATCAGCATCGAGACCGGATTTCAGCCTCATGCTGAAGGCTCTGTCCTGATCAAGTCCGGCAACACGCACGTCATCTGCTCCGCATCTATTGAGGAGTCTGTGCCGCGATGGATGCGTGGATCCGGGAAGGGCTGGGTGACGGCGGAGTACGGCATGCTTCCCCGGGCCACCAACACCCGGTCACGTCGTGAAGCTTCCGCGGGCAAGCAAGGTGGGCGCACGCAGGAGATCCAACGCCTGATCGGTCGTTCCCTACGGGGCGTGGTCGATCTTGCGGCGCTGGGCGAGCGTTCGATCACGGTCGACTGTGACGTTGTGCGCGCCGACGGCGGCACCCGCACCGCATCCATCACCGGCAGCTACGTCGCCCTCAGCATCGCCCTTCAGGGCCTGCTATCAGAAGGCAAGATCGACAAAGACCCGATGATCGACTCGGTCGGTGCGATCAGCGTCGGCATCGTTTCCGGAACACCGCTTCTGGACCTTTGCTACGAGGAAGACTCGGCGGCCGAGACGGACATGAACGTCGTCATGACGGGGTCCGGTAAGTTCATCGAGCTTCAGGCGACCGCCGAGGGTGTGCCGTTCGCACGCGAAGAACTGGACAGCCTTCTGGGTCTGGCGGAAACCGGTATTCGATATGCCATGGGCCAACAGTCTGCGGTCTTACACTCTCTTAGACGCCCTTAATCACCTGGAATCATTTGGCCAACTGGCCGACCATTCCCTTATAAACATAAGTAACCGCAACAGACACCACCGGCGAACAGCGCTGGAAAGCGAGCCCCTTCCCAATGCCATCAATCCCGACGATCACGGACGTACACGCTAGGGAGATCCTGGACTCTCGTGGCAATCCCACCGTATACGCAGAGGTCACGCTTTCTGACGGCACGATCGGCGGCGCTGCAGTGCCGTCGGGTGCGAGCACCGGCGTTCGTGAGGCGTTGGAGATGCGGGACGGCGATCCTGATCGGTACAAGTGCAAGGGCGTCCTAAAAGCGGTCGCAAACGCAAACGGCGCACTCCGTGACGTCGTGATGGGATACCAGATCGCAGACCAGCCCGGCATAGACCGTGCGATGCTTGATGCCGACGGCACCGCAAACAAGGAACAGTACGGCGCCAACGCCATCCTCGGGGTCTCCATGGCGGTGCTTAGGGCTTCCGCAACAAGTGCCAGGATGCCGTTGTACCAGCGAATAGCCCAGCTCTCCGGGACGAACAACGCCGTCGAATTGCCGACTCCGATGTTCAACCTCCTGAACGGGGGGGCACATGCCGTGGGATCGACCGATTTCCAGGAGTTCATGGTCATGCCGGCCGGCTTTGACAGCTTCACGGAAGCGCTTCGTGCCGCGGTCGAGATCTACCACACGCTCAGGGCCAGACTGGAAAAAGATAACTACCAGACTGCGGTCGGAGACGAGGGCGGATTTGCCCCTGCAGGGTTCGACACGCGCATGGCGCTCCAGCACCTGGTCGACGCTATTGAGGCCGCCGGATACAGGGCGGGGATCGACGTTTTTCTGGCACTGGACCCGGCGGCCAGTGAGTTCGGCCCCGAGCCAGAAGAAGGCGCGCCATACCGATACAACCTGAAGCGAGAAGGCCGGATCCTGTCCACCGCCGGGATGGTCGACGAGTACGAACAACTCGTCGACGACTTCCCGATCGCCAGCATCGAGGACGGTCTGTCCGAAGGCGATTGGGACGGCTGGGTTCAACTCCACGCCAGGCTGGGCGACCGCGTGCAACTGGTGGGGGACGATCTGTTAGTAACTCAGCGACGATACGTGGAACAGGGTATCGAGATGAACGCCGCCAACGCGGTCCTAGTGAAACTAAATCAAGTTGGCACGGTGACAGAGACGCTTGAGACGATTGCCACGGCCCGCGACGCCGGTTGGGGGATCGTAGTAAGCCACCGGTCTGGCGAGACGGAGGACACGACCATAGCCGATCTCGTAGTAGGGACTCGGTCGGGCCAGTTGAAGTCGGGCGCACCTGCACGAAGCGATCGGGTCGCCAAGTACAACCGGCTTCTTGCCATCGCCGATGAGCTTGGTGGCTCCGCCGAGTACGCGGGCCGACGTTCCTTCCGGTAGAAACCCTTTAAACACGATCAATGGCCGAGGGATTCAGGCGGGTAGTAAACTCAGGTTCCCGCGGTGCGAATCACAATCGATCCCGCGGGTCATAACCGCCCGCAAACGCCCGGTCCGAACCGGACAATCTACGCCCTGTATTACCGGGGGGATCAGAATTTTGGAGACGCCAAATGGCAGACAAGACGAAAGTCGGAATCAACGGATTCGGTCGCATCGGGCGACAAGTATTGCGGGCAATCCGTGAGCGCGTCTCAGACACGATAGAGGTCGTGGCGGTCAACGACCTGACGGACTCCAAGACCAACGCCCACCTGTTCAAGTACGACTCCAGTTACGGACCGTACGCGGGGACGGTGGAAGAGGACAACGGCGATCTGATCATCGACGGCGACCCCATCCGGGTGCTGTCGCAGCGGTCTCCGGCCGACTTGCCGTGGGGCGACCTCGGTGTGGACATCGTGGTGGAGTCGACCGGCTTCTTCACGAAGGGCGAGCAGGCACACGGTCACATAGAGGGCGGTGCAAAGAAGGTCATAATCTCGGCCCCGGCATCGGGCGAGGACCTGACGGTTGTACTGGGCGTTAACGACGATCAGTACGACGCAGCGAATCACAATGTGCTGTCTAACGCCTCCTGCACGACGAACTGTGTTGCGCCTATGGCGAAGGTCCTGCATGAAAGTTTCGGCATCGAGCAAGCTCTCATGTCGACCATCCACTCCTACACGAACGACCAGAACATCCTGGACGGCGTTCACGGCGATCTTCGGCGCGCACGAACTGCCGCCGGAAGCATCATCCCGACGACCACCGGCGCAGCACGCGCGGTAACGGTGGTGATTCCAGACCTGAAGGGCAAGATCGACGGCATGGCCTACCGGGTGCCAACGCCTTCCGTATCGGTAACCGACCTAACGGCGACGCTTGAGAAGTCGGCTACCGCCGAGGATGTAAACGAGGCGTACAAACAGGCATCGATGGGCGACGCACTGCACGGCCTGCTGGGCTACTCGGTGGAGCCGCTGGTATCCATCGACTACAAGGGCAACCCGAACTCCGTGACGATCGACGCACTGTCCACGTCTTCCATCAACGACAAGATGGTGAAGGTCGTCGGCTGGTACGACAACGAGTGGGGTTACTCCTGCCGAACCGCCGATCTGACGGCGTTCGTGGCGGCTAAGGGCGTCTAAGCGGACGGGTACATGGCTCCGAGATTCACAGGGGACGCATCAGCGTCCCCTGTTTGTTTGACAGCCTGATTCGTCCCGACGAAATACATCGACAGATTCGCCGCTGACGATCCCCCCGGCGAGTTCAAACTCGGATAGATGAGACGTGTATCATCCGGTCTCGCGCCGCAGGAGTCGACGAAAACTCTTGTGGCTGCGCAACACGTGTGCACTGCGGTCACGTGCAATAAGCGGAAGTGGAGGTGACCTGCCCCCAGAGGCGGTACCACGTCCTTCAATTGACCCCAGTACGCGCGTTTATGTAGCCGCGCCGCCGACGCCGGGCGTACAATCGGTGGCGCTCAAATGAGTGACCGCGCGGGTTCGGTGTCGCACGGGTATCGCCGTCCTTTTCAGCACCTTCCTGGAAATGTATCCAGGAAATGCATCTGGGGAGACGGTTAGCGAACGGAGAAAAAGCCGATGGCTACGTCTAATAACGGAACTGCTACTTCTTATCTCGAACGCGTACGCGAGCCCCGCTGGCTGAACAGCGAGGATGCCGAAGTCGGCAGCTACGCAGTCAAGTCCGGTCTCGCCCAGATGCTCAAGGGCGGCGTGATCATGGACGTCGTCAACGATGAGCAGGCGAAGATCGCTGAGGACGCTGGCGCAGTCGCCGTTATGGCGCTGGAGCGTGTCCCGGCAGACATCCGTCAGGACGGCGGCGTCGCTCGCATGTCCGACCCCAACATGATCGAGGCCATTTTGAAGGCCGTGTCCATCCCCGTGATGGCCAAGTCCCGCATCGGTCACTTTGTTGAAGCCCAGGTTTTGCAGGCGCTCGGCGTCGACTTCTGCGACGAGTCCGAGGTTTTGACCCCGGCCGACCACGAGTTCCACTCCAACAAATGGGCGTTCAAGATGCCGTTTGTTTGCGGCTGCACCAACCTCGGCGAGGCGCTCCGTCGCATCGGTGAGGGCGCTTCGATGATCCGCACCAAGGGCGAAGCCGGGACTGGCGACGTTGTTGAGGCGGTCACGCACGCACGATCAGTGCTCGGCGAGGTCAAGCGACTCCAGCACCTTCCTGAGATGGAACTGATGACTGCGGCGAAGAACATGGGTGCACCGTACGATCTGGTTCTTGAAGTGGCTCGCACCGGCAAGCTCCCGGTCGTCAATTTCGCAGCCGGCGGAATCGCCACCCCTGCGGACGCGGCCCTGATGATGCAGATCGGCGTGGACGGCGTGTTCGTCGGCTCCGGCATCTTCAAGTCCGGCAATCCGGCGCAGCGTGCGGACGCGATCGTCCAGGCCACGACGCACTTCGACAACCCGGACATCGTCGCCAACGTATCCCGTGACCTGGGTGAGGCGATGGTTGGCATCAGCTCCAACGAGCTGCCGGAGTCCGAACAGTTGGCGAAGCGCGGCTGGTAGGTCTATTGCCGCTCAACATAGGCGTCCTGGCACTCCAGGGCGATTTTCAAGAACACCGTGCCATGCTCGAATCTCTTGGCGCGGCCGTCACCGAGGTCCGTCTGCCCCACCAGTTGGAGGGGCTTGACGGTCTGGTGATCCCCGGTGGCGAGAGCACGACCATTGTGAAACTCGCCCATCGATGGGACTTTCCTGACGCACTCCGCCGTTTCATTGATGAAGGCGGAGCCGTTTGGGGTACGTGCGCTGGGATGATAGTGATGGCCCGTGAGTTGCTTGAGCCGGACCCGGTGCCACTTGCGTTGATGGACATCACAGTGTCCCGCAACACTTTTGGTCGACAGGTAGACAGCTTTGAGACAGATATCGCCGTCGATGGCGTTTCCGGGGGGCCTGTTCATGCAGTGTTCATCCGAGCGCCCTCCGTTCAAACACAGGGCGAAGGCGTTGAGTGCATCGCAAAGTTGGACGACGGTACGCCCGTTGCGGTCCGCAGCGGTAAACTATTAGCAACGGCGTTCCATCCTGAGCTGACACCGGATACTAGGGTTCATGAGTTGTTCCTCCGGCTGTCGGCTGGAGACCTTTCGTCCGTCTGACCGCCTGATCGGTTGGCAGCAGTGCACGACTGCCGCTCGGCGGGTCAATCGCACGAGTTGCCAATGATCAGACATCTGCGTCCAAGCGATCTGAATCGCGTGCTGTTCCTCCGCCCCGCGGAGGGCGGCACACAAGCCTTCACGCTAGACAGTGCTACCCATCCTTCCGCTCGTGAGTACCGGGCAAGCCGGTACATTGCGCGCACCCTGGCATGGCGCGACCGACGTGACGGATGGATCGCATTCGGTAGATCCGGCGTGACCGGTATCGTGCGGGTCAGACGACGCAACGGTCCCACCGTGTGGGAGATCGGGGAACTATTTCTCTCCCCTGACGCCCAGCCGGAGATAGACGGCGCAGAACTGCTGGGAGACCTTTCAGACGTCGCCGCAAGTTCTGGCATCCACCGGGTGTTCCTACGTATCGAGGATGGCAATCCTATGGCAACCGCAGCACGCCGTGCCGGTTTCATTCTGCAGACGCGCGAAACGTTGTATCGGCGGCCGGAAGACCTGCGCGGCGCTGATCAAATTGCGCACTACCCCGGAGAATCTGGATGGCGCACCGTTCAAGATGAGGACCTCCAGCGCATCTTCAGGCTTTACGGGAGCGCCACCCCGCTTTCGGTCAGGCAGAGCACAGGGATGACGTTGCAGGAATGGCGAGAATCGCTAGAACCACTGCCCCGAACCCGGCAGCAATCGATGTTTTCCGATCGGCGAGCAGCTTTAAGTAGGAGAAACGCTGAAGGGGTTAACTTCGGCGAGATGGTACTGGACGGCGAAAACGGCCCAACCGCGTGGATGCGCTACTCAGACGCCAGTAACGAACGCCTTTTCACGTTGATGGTGGAGCCAGAGGCGCAGGTCGACTTGAACGAGGTGGTGCGGGGCGTACTGGCCGGGGGATTCGGGATGCCGGCGGCAATGCTAGTACCGCTTTACGCAAGGCGAATAGCTATGGCGTTACAGGCCGCCGAGTTCGTTCAGGGGCACGATTATGAGCTTTTTGCCCGCCAGACCGCTGAACGGGCTAAGATTCCTCAGAACGCCATGGCCGCAGCAGGTGGCTAAGATCGGAGATGAACAACTGACCATCCAACAGGGCGAACAACGTATAACCGATGACCTGCAGGCTCTGATCAGCGCGCTCCCGGAGCGCATTCAGAGTGCGCTGGACAAACACCCACGCTCAAGCGAGTTACTTGAGGTCGTCATGGACCTCGGTCGCACGCCAGAGGCACGCTTTCCGGACGAAGCTCTCAAGTTGAGCGATCAGGAAGTCACCGACGCCGACCTCCAGTGGGTCGTCGAGCGGATAGGTGAGTTTGGCGATGACAATCGCGCTGGAATAGAGCGAACCCTTCACCGGATTTCGGTTATCCGAAATCGTGGAGGGCGTCCTGTGGGCGTGACCTGTCGAGTGGGGCGAGCGGTTTTTGGAACCGGAAAGATCATCGACGACCTGGTTCGCACCGGACAAAGTGTTCTGCTTCTTGGGCGACCGGGTGTGGGCAAGACGACGATGCTGCGTGAAGTGGCGCGTGTGCTTGCCGACGAGGTTGGCAAAAGAGTCGTGATCGTGGACACCTCCAACGAGATCGCGGGCGACGGCGACGTCCCTCATCCTGCGATTGGACGTGCCAGGCGAATGCAGGTCCCCAGCACTCCCCAGCAGCATCAGGTGATGATCGAGGCTGTGGAGAATCACATGCCGGAAGTGGTGATCATCGACGAGATGAGCACCGAGGCGGAATCGATAGCGGCACGAACGATCGCGGAGCGCGGGGTTCAACTTATTGCTACCGCCCACGGAAATAGTCTCTCCAATCTTGTCAGCAATCCAACCCTTTCCGACCTGGTCGGAGGAACCCAGACCGTCACGCTGGGAGATATCGAAGCCCGCCGCCGCCGCACGCAGAAGACGGTGTTAGAGCGAAAGCACAAGCCGACGTTTGAGGTCGTGGTGGAGATACAGGCATTTGATCGAGTTGGCGTCCACGCGGATGTTGGATCGATCGTGGACACGATGCTGCGTGGCTACATCGTTGAGCCTGAAGTCCGCGCAATGGAGGGTGATGATGTGACGGTCGTGCAGGACGCTTCCGGTATCGGAGCCGGTGTCTCTAACGTGCCCCAAGACGGCGGAAAGCCTCGCACCGCTCTGACGCAGGAAGAGTATCGAGAGGGTCGGGACCCAGGCCAGCCAGGCGAGCTGCGACGCGAAATCTCGCCCGCTCAGGTTGCCGCTCCGAATCCGATCCAGGCATCAGAACCGGAGCCTGTACGCATTATTGCCGTGTACGCGTTTGGCGTGCCGAAGTCGAACCTCCAGGAAGCGGTGAATCGCCTCAAAGCACCGGTAAACGTGGTCGACACCCCTGAAGAGGCGGACATGTTCCTGACCACCAAATCGCACTACAGTCGTCGCCCCACGGCGGTGCGTGAAGCGGAAGCGGAGGGCCTCCCCGTTTACGTTCTCCGAAAGGGATCTGGCGAGCAGATTAAGCAGTTCGTCGAGAGATTCGAGACAAAGAAACGCGAAGATCCGGTCGGCAGGCGGGCCTCAAACGTCGTGCGGACCGCGCTGACCGAGGCCGAGGCTGCGTCGCAGAAGGTTCTTGCAGGTGAAGACCGTATAGACCTTGATCCGCAACCGGCTTTCATCAGGCGTCTCCAGCACGGCGTAGGTGGCCGGCACAACATCGGATCGTCGAGCACGGGTCAGGATCCTTACCGCCACGTGGTGCTCCGACGCAGACGCCGATAGTGCGTGTGCTTGATGCCGAGGATCACGCGTTTTGAGACTATTTCTATCTATAGAAGGCGGCGACGGGGCAGGAAAGTCCACCCAGGCTGAACTCCTTATGACCCGCCTGAAAGCGACAGGCGTGAACGCCCTGCTGGTTCACGAACCCGGCGGGACGGATTTCGGCGAGCACGTCAGACGGCTTGTGAAAGGCGACGTTCCACGCTCTCCGATGTCCGAGCTGTTTCTGTTTGAGGCCGCCCGTGCCCAGCTTGTGCAGGAAGTAATCCGGCCTGCGCTGGATTCCGGTCAGGTGGTCGTTACCGATCGTTATGCCGATTCCTCGATCACGTACCAGGGCTATGGTCGTGGTCTCGATCTCGCGGACGTACGGGCGCTCAATCACGTAGCGACCGGCGGACTGATGCCGGATGCAACCGTGTTGCTGGATATCCCACCAGATCGGGCGCTGGCCCGGGTGGACGGCTCTGATGGGTCTGACGGACGCTCAGACGACCTGGATCAGGCTCGCTTTGAGCGGGAACCGTTGGAGTTCCATCAGAGGGTTGCTGAGGGCTTCCGGACGTTAGCATCTGAAGAATCGGGCCGCTGGTTTGTGGTTGATGCCTCCGCGCAGCCCGATAAAGTGGCCGAAAAGGTGTGGGCTATCGTCTCCAACCTGCTTGTGTTGAGAGGGGTAGGCTGAAATGCCTGACCTTAGCGGCAGCATGACAGCTGATGAGCTACGTGCATTCCTCGAGCAGCCCCATCTTGCGATCATCACGACGAACGGCGCAGATGGCGTGCCGCACTCGACTCCGGTCTGGTACATCGCAGAGGACGACGGCGCCCTATCGATAATCGTCCTCAAACACGCCGTGAAACTACGGAATATCGAGCGTGACCCACTGGTGTCGATCACCATCGCACCGGAGACCCGCCCTTACGCTTACGCCCGTTACAGGGGCACGGCTTCGGTGTTGTACGACGGGGTCGACGACTATCCACTGGCTATGGCCCAACGGTACATGGGTGATGAGCCCGGCCGGAAATGGCTGGAAGAGCAGGGGCAAGATCCGTTTGCCGTGATCCGCCTGCTCGATCCCGCTCCCGACACGTGGATGGATTCGGCTACCGATTAAGGTCAGGCCCAGCTGTCCAGTAGGTCGCACAACCCGCTGGTGCGAATGCATCTACCGGTTCTTTTTCGCTCAATTTACGCGCAAGAAGAATTTCACGTCCCAAGTACAGATTGATCAAACCTCATGAACGTCTCATGAACATTTAACAAACGTTTTACGATTCCTAATGATATTTGATACTTTCGTCGCTTGTACGGTACGGAATCCGGCGCGACTGTTAATTCAGTGATATTTTTCACTAAGCAAAGGCCCAGCGAAATTGGGCCTGTGGATAACAGGAGATGAAGAGTGTTCGGAAGCATAGTTCGCCCTTTGATCAACCGGGTGGCTCGGACATTCGAGGCAGCCGGTCCCGTCGCCAGTGGTAGGGCTTACACGTCCCTATTCGACGACCCGATTACGCACCCCGAAGGCGACGAGGTCTTCACACGGTTGAATCGTGAACCCGCCTACCCAGGAGACTACCAGAACGCGGCGTAGTCACCGCTGTCGATCCTTCAAACAGGGCGGCATATTAAGGCCCAACTGATCGGATTTATCTCCGTTAAGTTTGGCCAGACGCGACAGTGGCCCGGTTATCCACAACCGGGCCACTGTCGCGTCCGGAATCTGTTGATAACTTTCTGAGATCCCGCCGAGAATCGCCTGTTTCGGGCCCGACGTAAT
>Ga0209402_10001845_pt1 | contig 22302 bp, 12 predicted proteins | sample ArcticOcean_MG_C_3_FD_187437 | JGI IMG/M metagenome (GOLD analysis project Ga0209402, IMG submission 187437) | Marine microbial communities from western Arctic Ocean - ArcticOcean_MG_CB8_126 (SPAdes) (version 2) | ecosystem: Environmental > Aquatic > Marine > Oceanic | place: Arctic Ocean... | reverse complement strand
GTTACGCAAACACAATCTATTCTCATTGCAATTTTCTTGCTGGAAAGAAAATAAAACTATATGCAAAAATACTATCAGCAATAGAGGACATAGATTCTCTTTATGAAAACATTAAATCTAAAAGGTCAGAATATTATGAATACAACCAATAAACCGCCCGAATGGGGAAAATGGGGTGAAGGAAAAAAAGAACCTAAAATGAAAGAGTATCTTGAAAAATTATTAGAATTTAACATTCAGTCTATAGAAGTCATGAAAGAAGCAAAAAGAGAGTTACAGAAAAAGGTAAAGGAACAGGAACGCAATGGCTGATTACGAATGGGCTCAAATTACGCTGGGTCAAAATGATAAACTACAGAAAATAGCTTCTACAGCTGGAAAGGCGTCGGCATTATTGAACGCGAATCTTCAATTTGTCAAGGTGGCTGTAGAATTGGGGAAGGTTTTGCTTCTTGGAGCAACAAATCCTCAACTATTACTTCTTATTGTTATAGCAGATGAAATAGACAATTTTATGAAAGATTTTGTAGGTACAGGATTTTTTATTTTAGAGGTAACTCCTACTGGTATGGAAGTGACACCCTCAGATGCTGAAGGGAATCCTGTATTACTTGCTCTGTCTCCTCTTACATTATCTGCTCAATATGCAGCTGCAGCGACTGCTGGTCTTGCAACTCAATTTCAAGAAGCTTTAGCAAAAAATGGAATCGTAGACGAAGCAGCAAAGAATGGTACATTCGATAAATCAACATACAAAGTTCCTATAGGAAAAAGTTTGGGTGATGAACTTTTGACAAAAGGTAAAGATGGTGATGTGATGTCACTAAGAGATGGTGTTTTTGGTCTTTCTAAGATGACCCCAAGTCAAGTCATTGCGACAATAATTGCAGCAATGGATGATCCTGAAGATGATAAAAAACCCGAATTTTCGGATAGTGCGGATGTCGCGGCGGTCATTGTTATTATTGGATTTGCTGACTTGACAAAAGATGTTGCTTCTTTGAAAGATGTATTGGACTTATTTGTTAATTTTTTTGGTGGTGAAAATGGTCTTTTCACGAAAGGAATCAAAGAGATAGGTGATGTATTAGGAACAGTAGTTACTGCTCTCCAAGATACGGAAACTTTTAATTCTGAAATTAACGTGACAAATATTTGTGGAATAAGAGGTACTTCAGAGGATAGAAAGAAGTTAAAAGAGTTATTGAAAGGTACTGGAATATGGAATGAAACCGCTCCTGCTCCAAATGATTCAAGATATTATTATAACTTTCCCGATGAGTTTGAGGTAGGAGATTTGGTTGTAGCATCTCAGAAAACTCCAGATAAGGTATCAAGGCCAGTTGCTTCTGCAGATGAACTTATATCAGACGATAGGGCGATGGGATATGTTTCCAAAGTAGAGACAACGGATGATATGGTCACATTAAATGCATTAGAGGCATCAAAAGGCAATCCTTATGTTTCTAGAAAACTTACAATTAGTTGTTTATCTAGACTTGATAAACTTGCACTTGATGGTTTCGGACAAAATTCATTATTACAAAAAGTAGCATACGTTAAAAATGATGGCGCTCATGTTGATCAAAATTCGATGGAAATCATTAATGATGCTAGTAAAAACGGATATAAACTGATTAATGATTTAAATCCCGCAGAAGCTGGAGCAGTTGCGAAAGTAGTAAGAGAACCAGGCAATGTTTTATTGACGGTACTTAGCACAGAAAGTGTTATAGAAGAACATGGGTCTGGAGCACCTGCTCGTGGTGGAATACCCTCAGAAAGATTTAAAACTAAAAATTTAGTGCAGGGTTTTATTACCGAAACTTTAGAAGTTAAAAAAGGCCAGGCTCCTCCACCTAATTTTAAACCAGTAAGATTAATAGACCTTATCACGGAACTTGGATCTTTGGTTAGCGCTGTTAGCGTATTTACTGATAGTATGAGAGATTTTGCGGCTGATGCAATTAAACAAATAAATGAACTTTCATCATATTTGGATACAAAGATCGAAGAATTGGAAGAGTTGAATGATGCTATTCAAGGAATACTAAGAATATTCACAACAGGATTGCCTGATGCGGGTGTTTACTCTCTGGTTATTCCATCAACATCTGGTGGAAACAATGCTATTAAGGATGCTCTTGCAAACGCGACAAACGGGCCTCCCAATAGTTTAGACTATTCGGTTGGTTTTATGATGATGGGCGGATCTGCTGCTATAGATCCTCTATTGTCATTAATATCGGGTGATTAATTCTAATAAATAAAGGTACTATGTCTATTTCAACAAGAACTTATAAAGATATGGCGTTCAGTATGTTCGCTAACCCCATGAGTGGGGATGTTGGTAAAAAATCTGGCGGTGAAGCTGTCAAGGGAGCTATTACTTCCATTTTGAAAACAAACTTCAACGAGAGATTGTTTCAACCAAATTTTGGGTCAAACATTCGAGCATTGTTGTTTGAACAAATGAATCCGATTACAGTAGAGAGAATTAAGACTGAAGTATTAGAAGCTGTAGAAAGACACGAACCTAGAGCTCAAGTGATAGGTGTCAACGTAGAAGCACAGGAAGAAAAGAATCGATATGTTGTTTCCGTTTTATTTAATGTGTCATCAGAAGCACAACCTCAAAAATTAGAAACCGTCTTTACGAGACCATAAGAGATATACATGGCAGAAATACAAAAACTTAATATTGCAGAACTTGATTTCGATACAATTAAGAATAATCTAAAAGATTATTTTGGTTCACAGTCAGAATTTACAGACCATGATTTCGGTGGTTCTGCAATCTCTGTCATGTTAGACGTATTAGCATACAACACTTATTATAACGCATACTATGTCAATATGCTCGCAAGTGAATCCTTTTTGGATTCTGCTCAACTAAGAGATTCGGTAGTGTCTAAAGCGTCTATGTTGGGATACACACCACAATCAACAACTGGAGCAAAAGCAAATGTGTCTATCACAGTCACACCAGACGATGCACCAGCAACAGTTACAATCGACAAGTTCACACAATTTACTTCTTCTGTAAATGGAACTTCTTATGTATTCTGTACTTCTGGTTCATCTACAGTAGTTGCTGATGCTGGTGCTTATGTTGCATCTGGAGTAGAATTGGTTCAGGGGATTCCGTTGACGTTTAGATATACTGCCAATACAGCAAATACTGACCAGAAGTTTTTACTTCCAAATGCGAATACCGATACTGATACATTGACTGTTACTATACAAGAGTCAGCGGCCGATACTAATGTGTCCGCTTATACAAAAGCAACAGATATAACAACCATCAACTCCACATCCAATGTTTATTTTTTGAATGAAAGTACTGATGGACAGTTTAGAGTGGAATTTGGAGATGGTGTGCTGGGAAGAAAACCAGTTACAGGAAATATAGTTCTTCTTGAAGCACTGATATCAGAGGGGGGTGACGTAAATGGTGCGAACACCTTTACTGCTGCAGGGACTGTGGGCGGATACTCAACTGTTTCGGTTGTAACATCAAATGCAGCTGCTGGTGGTTCGGATAAAGAAACCGTAGAGAGTATCAAGTTTAACGCACCAAAAACATACGAAACACAAAATCGTGCGGTGACAACAGATGATTACAAGAAAATCGTAGAAGGAAATGTTTCAGGTTTGGATAGTGTTTCTGTTTGGGGTGGTCAGGATAATGCTACTCCTGCTTACGGAAAAGTTTTTATTTCAGCAAAACCAACTGGAGCATCATCTCTTTCTACTTCACAGATTGGACTGATTAAGGCTGCAGTATCAAGTTACAATATGGTTTCGATAACACCAGAAGTTGTTGATCCAGATATCATTGACTTGATTTTTACTACAACTGTAAAATATGATTCTCGACTAACATCGTTAGCATCTGGTGCTGTAGCAGAATTGGTCATCGATACCATTCAGGACTACAAGACAAATAATTTACTCAAGTTTGGAGCTGCTTTTAGATACTCCACTCTTTCGACTTTGATAGACAATACGGAAACATCGGTCATTAGTAACCTGACTACTCTAACCGCTAAAAAGGGATTAGAACCATCAACAACAGCAAATAATGCGTATACCATAAGTTTCAACAATCCAATATTTAATCCTTCCGCAACTTACGAAGGTGCTGTGACCTCTTCCGCCTTCGCATTTACCGATGCAGCAGGAACATCCTATACATCTTGTTTTATAGATGATTTGGACGGAACACTGAGAATATTCTATCTTTCAGGGTCGGATAAGGTTATTCTTTCTAATACTGCTGGAACAGTTGCATATTCAAATGGAAATATTTCAATTAGTTCATTCAAACCAGATTCGTATGTGGGTGCGACATTGGATTTTACTATTACACCAGCACAGAATGATTTGACACCGATTAGAAATCAGATTTTTGAAATTGCCAATACAAACATTTCTATCACAATGCAGAATGATGCAAGTACTGGAACGACTACAGCTACAGAAACAACATCATCAACAACTACCGGCACATCAACTGGTTCATCAACTACTTACTAACTTATGTCAGCAAAAGTAACAGCAAAAGCAGTATCTCAGGTACAAAATCAGTTACCTTCTTTTATAGGTGAAGATTTTCCACTATACCAAAAGTTCATGGAGTATTACTATGAATTTATGGAAACTCTTTGCGTATATTATTCGGTTGTTACCATTGGTTCAACAACCTATGGGAGTACATTTACTATAGGTGAAACTGTCACTGGTCAAACTTCTGGTACAGTAGGAACAATCAAAGCAAACGGAGCGTTTACTGGAATTAATAAAGTTTTCATCGAGCCAACCAATGATGGTAATTTTGCCGCGGATGAAATTATAATTGGAAGTACCTCTGCAGCTTATGGAACAATCACAAGTATTAGTAGAAAACCACTCAACGCAACAAAGACATTCAAAGACCTAATCAATTCAGATGAAACTTCATCTGGTCTTCTCAAAGCGTTCAAAAAAGAACTATATCCTAATATTAGAGATGATGCTAGTGTAGATCTAAAATATTTCATCAAGCATCTCAAGGAGTTTTATAGGTCAAAGGGAAGTGAAAAATCTTTTCAGACACTTTTCCGTGCATTATATGCTCAGGAAAGTCTTGATTTCTATTATCCCAAAACAGATTTACTCAAAGTATCCGATGGGATTTGGAATCAAGATACAATACTACAGTTGGATTATGATGCTGATTATTTGAACTTCAACGGTCTTACGATTACTGGATTGATCTCTGGCTCAACAGCTTTCGTTTCAAATGTTACCACAAGAAAACTTGGAACTATTCCTCTTATAGAATTGGTGTTGACAAATGAATCGGGGGCTTTTACAATTGGAGAAACTTTTTCAGCTACCCTAGTTTCGGGTGATACTCTGTCGGCAATTATTCTAGGTATGTTGACTGATATAGAAATTACTGACGGTGGAACTGGATATGATATAGGTGATTCCATCACAATAGTTTCTGATACTACTCATATGGAATTGGAAGACCTCGCAATTACAGGATTTCAGGGTTTTCTGTTACAGGAAGATGGTTTACCAGAAACAAGAATCTCTTATACTGGTGATTCCTCGGCTGAAGGAATACTGAATAATGAAGAGGGTGCCTCTCTTGTTGGATTTGGTGGAGCTGCTACAGTTACGGCCACTACTGGTGACCAAGTAACATTGATGCCCATAACAGATGGTGGTAATGGTTTTCAGTTAGATGATGCATTTACATTTGATAATACTGATACTAACGTTGAGGTTACGGCAGAAGCAGTAGTTGCAACAGTTAGAGATACTTATCAAGTTGAACTTCTCACTACACAATTGTTTGAAGCAGTCCAGACAAAAACTTTCAATATAACAGGAGTAACCGAAGAAGTACCATTTGGAGTCGCGGTTGTTTCTGGTTATCTGGTAGCAAACGATGAAACCTTTGCTGACGCAACAAAGGTCGGAGAAATTATTTCTATCGATAATTCTGAAATGAGAACATACGACAGGTCGAGAGAAAATACTTCGCTCGGTGCAATAGTAAACGGAGATTTTCTTTTTCTATTCGATTCAACTGGAGCGGCGATTTCTGGTGCTACTAATGTGGTGGTTTTTGACCAAACAATTACCAACCCTTCATCCGATGTTGACTTTGATGATGCTAACTATACAACTGCAGCTGCTGGATTAATTGCTTTGAGTGGAACGTATTCTAGAACAGGAACAACTGTAACTAATACTATTGGTGCTGGTCATAATGTATATCAATTTTTTACTATCAACAATGATTTTAGTTCTGACCCAGTAGAAGATGATATGCTAACTGACAACGCAACATTTGGTTCCACATCTAAACAATTCACCATTACTCGTTACGAAAGTTCGACTAAAACTGTCTTTGGTCATTCTACTCTTGGAACATTCTCAAATGGAAATACTGTCTATCTTATCAATCCAAATGGAATAGGTCAAATAGAACTAGAAACCGCTACAGGAACAGGAGAATTGATTCAAGATGATGGAATTCCAGAAGACTCGGCACTTTATAGTGCATCCATTTCGGGAGAGGGTAGAATAAACAGCGAAGATGTCAATATTGATGTAGATGGAGGAACTGCTCTAAATTCTACTATATCTGGTTTGTCTATCACACACGATTTTACTTCTGGAACAATTTCTGGAACTGGTGATGATGGGGCAGTTTTCACTCCTACAACAGTAGCTAATTCAAGTGTGTTCACTATTACCACTTCTGGAACTGGAACTACAGAAGGTGCAGTAACTCTCATTTCAAATGCGAACACTCCTATGAAGAGTGCGATGACACTTGAACAACAAACTTTTGGAACAATCAATACTATTGCTATCACATCTCATGGTAGTGGATATGAATCAACACCAACTGCAACTATACAAAACTCTTATTATACTGATAGGGGTGAAGTAGACACAGTAAATGGTGGTTTTCTCGGAAACAATGCTTCAATCTCAATTGGAACATTGGGTGGAACTGTCACCGCGGTTACCGTGAGTGAATATGGACATGGTTATCTCACTGATCCTTCTGTGACAGCACCAGTTCAATCCACTCAAGCAACATTGACTCCTGTGATTACACCAACAAAGACTAAAGAAGGTGTGTTTGCTGATCAATCTGGTCAACCAAGTTCTAGAAAAAAAGTTCAAGATAACAATTATTATCAAGATTATTCTTACGTTCTACAAACAACAGATTCGATTGATGTTTGGCAAGAAGATGTGTTGAAACTTCTTCACCCTGCTGGATTTAAATTATTCGGTGAAGTTGCGATTGTAACTCTATTAAACTCACAAATGTTTGATAGAGGTGCTAATGATATCAATTCGATTGATGATGATGGTAAAGCGATATATCGAGAGATGGGACAGCAGTTTATCAGTTTTGTTCTCGATGATCTTAAAACTCAAGTTACTACTGAACTCAATATAGAAATTGAATTCAAAGTATCACCTACCGAAATTCAATTGACATTGGGTGTTCCTGCTATGAGATTAGAAGACTCACTAGAAGGAACAATATTACTAGAAGACGGTATTCCAGTTTCTTCTGTTGATTATGGTGTGGGAGAACATTCAAACTTTGGTAGACTCAGAATAGAAGCGGAATCTATTGAGAGTGTAATAGAACTTCTGAATAAACTTCTGCAAACTTCTGGAAATCCCGCAGAATTTTTCTCTCTTATGTCGGTCAAAGATATAAGTAACATTGAAGTCGAAAAATACTTATACCTAGAGACTTATGCTGAAGATGGTGCAGTTCTTAATGAGACAGGTGATTATATGCTCGCAGAAGAAGCTAGAACCAAAATAACAACATCCGAACAACATTTCCTTCATGATAATGATGAGATTTATCTAGATGATTTTATTGGAAATAATTTAGAAGATATAAATGGTACACTTTTCAGAGTAACAGATGCAGAATCCGAAGCAAATATTATCTTAGAAGATGGTGGATTTGCATTGCAGGAAGATGGAATATCAGATAGTGATTCAAAATATCAAGGTGAATATTCTAACACTGGATTAATTAAAACAGAAGAAGGATTAGAGTTTACTTTAAGTGAAGCAGGATTACCAGATGATAGAACTAACATAGATTTTGATATATCCAATGAAACTATCACAACAAATGGAAAACTATTCCGTCAAGGAAAAGAAATATCAAGTGGAATCGATCCATTTCGTGGTTTGATGAGAAATGAATATATTGGAGAGTTTGGGGATTATCAAATACACGAATATGAGTTTACTGCACCTGCGGATTTTAGTAGTTCATTTTCCGCTGGTGATACTTTAGTAACCAGACCTAGATTTTTAGAAATCGAAAGTCAGATCATCCTAGATAGTACAGACGGAACTGCTAATGCTGGTGAAGCATTACTACTTGATGACAGTTTACCTGCAACGGATGCATCTTATAGTGGAACCGTATCAAATATAGGAACAATATTAATAGAATTGGAAAAGATAGATATTAATACAACTGCTGCTGGTGATGAGATTATCATTACTGATTCTGAATTTGTAACGATTGGTGCCAAGTACATATCAGATGAAGATAATGTTACTGACAATATTGTTTTAGACAGCACAGACGGAACATCAGACGCTGGTGACAGAATAATGACTGAAGATTCGATTGTTACAGTCAACGAGTCAGATACTACACGACAGTTAATACATTTAGAAAAACCATTTAGTTATAAAGGTGTTCCTTATGAAAATAATAATGGATTCCTTTTTCACAGACATCAAATAGACCAAAGAGTTTCGGTATAAATATATCAGAACATAGAAATCTCAAGGAGAATCAGCCGTGCCTGCATTAGTAACACAGAATTTTAGAATACATAACTCTCGACAATTTTTTGAAATGTTTGATGAGGGAGCTTTAATTGGAGGAACAGCTACTTCTAATACTGCTGTTTCTACGGCTTTTTCAACAAACGCATATCTTTTCATTGGAAAATCTGATTCGTGGTCGGGGTCTTTTAGTGATACCTCAATACCAGACCCAAGCACAAATACAAGTCCTTCCTCTGACTCAACATCAAATACATCATATTCTCATTGGCAGGATATGATTGCTGCTAAAAAAGTTGGTTCAGCTGATGTAAGTCACGTTGTTACTCGACATAACTGGACAACTGGTCAACATTATTCGATGTTCAAAGATACTGGAGTTTTAAGTGAACTTTTATCTACGAGAACATCACAGACATTAGCAAATACATCTGGAACTGGAACAGCTACCGCAAGTTTGTATCCAATGTATGTAATGAATACCAACTTCAATGTTTACAAGTGTCTTTATAACGCAGAAGTAGAAATAAGTGGTACAAATTATCCACAAGTTTCGACAGTCGAACCAACAGCAGTATCTACTGATGCTGGAGCTCCTGCCGCACTTGCTGATGGTTATATTTGGAAGTATATGTATTCCATTTCCGCATCCGATGCTCTGAAGTTTGTGACATCGAGTTATATTCCTGTAAAACAATTACGAGATGCTAACGCATACGGAAATACAGGGAGTGCTGGTGGATTGGGTACTAGTGGAGCAAAAAATGATGGTTCAGACCAAGCGACAATCGAATTCAATACAGTTGATGGTGCTTTGGATGTTTTTGTTGTCAATACCGATGGTACTGGATATCACTTTGAAAATAATCTGACGATAACAAACTCCAGTGAGAGCGTAACACTCACTATGGCCAATCCAACTCTTACAACGACAGACTATTATAATAACTCTTCAATTTATTTTACTTTTAGTGGTGCTTCTTATGTGAGAAAAATCACTGATATGAGTTATTCTTCACCGAATGCTACACTTACTTTGGACGCAACTGTTCCTGCATTATCTGGAACAATAACTGCCAATGTTGCTCCATTTGCAAAAATAAACGGAGATGGTCATGGTGCTGAAGTTATCTTGACTGCGAATAGTTCAGATACGGATGCGGTTGGTGGTGTAACAGTAGTAAGTGGTGGTAACAGTTATACGACAGCAACCTTGTCAGTAGAACAACAAGGACTTGGAACTGGATCTAGTGCAGCTATTACAACCATTCTTCCCCCAAAAGGTGGACATGGATATGACCCTGTTGCAGAGTTGGGTGGTTTCTTTATAATGATAAACACAAAACTTACACAGGATGAGTCAGGAAAATTTACAACAACAAATGATTTCCGTAAAATTGGTTTGTTGACTGACCCTAACCAAGATGCTGGACACACAAGAATCACAGATGCTGCTGTTACTCAAGCAAAAACATTTACATTTACATCTAATACAGCTGCGATTACTAATGATATTACAGTTAGTCAAAACGCTACTGGTGCAAATGGTGCGACAGGATATGTTATTGATGTCAACGCTTCAGCAAGTACGATGACAGTTGTCAATATTACGAATGGAGCCAACACAAGTGCAGGGTATGATGGAAAGCCTGGTTCTTTCCAATGTACAACATCAAACGTTGCAAGTAGTTTTACAGGAGTATCTACGTCAATTGCTGCTATTACATATAGTGGCGGTAATGCTGTATTAACAAATGTAGCAAATGGTGCGATGCAAATCGGTTCTGGTAAAATAATCTATATTGAAAATCGTGCTCCTGTTGCTCGTGCAGCTGATCAGACGGAAGATATAAAATTAATAATCGAGTTCTGCTTATCATCGAGTTCTGAGCGATTGTAAAGTTTTATTTTTGTTACAAATAATTGCTTCGGGCAAATTGAACCATTACAAAAAATATAAAATAATACGGATTTAAAAAATAAATGGCAAATGTTACTACAGATTTTAACGTTACTCCTTATTATGACGATTACGATGAGGACAAACAGTTTCTAAGAGTTCTTTTCCGTCCCGGCTTTGCCGTTCAAGGAAGAGAACTTACTCAGTTACAGACAATTCTACAGAAACAGTCATCTCGTTTAGGTGACCATATCTTCAAGGATGGAAGTAAAGTTCTTGGTGGAGAAGTTACTTTAGATACAGAAGTAACCTTTCTGAAATTAACTACTGCTGATACTGCAACTGACTTCTCATCTAGTATTATTTCCGATACAAGTGTAACGGTTGGTGCAGGAGTAACAAGAGCTCAAGTCATAGCTGCAATCGATTTAGTCGGTTCTGATGCTCCCACACTCATTGTCAAATTCATATCTGGAACAGCTTTTACCGCTGGGTCAACGATTTACCTAGAAGGTTCGATTTCCACAACAGCAACTGTTGCTTCTATTGCTCATACTGGTGGTGCATCTATTGTTAGTATCAATCGTGGTGTATTTTTTGTAAATGGATTTTTTGTTCTTTGTCTCGCACAAACATTAGTTCTTGAAAAATATAGTAACGAACCCACATACAGACTTGGATTAACAACAACAGAATCTATTATCGATAGTGATACTGATACTACACTTCTCGATTCCGCTTCTGGAACAACAAATGCAAATGCTCCGGGCGCAACTCGTTTCAAGATTGAACTCGTTCTTGCTAAAAAACAAACAACATCAACTGACCCTGTTGCTGCTAATGCAGATTCTAACTTTATTGAGTTGATGAGAGTAGTTGCTGGAACTCCAACTAAGAACGTAAAATATCCAGTTTATGGTGAGATTGAAAAAACACTCGCAAGAAGAACATACGATGAATCGGGTGACTACACAATCAAACCATTTCCTATTCAAGTTATAGACCATCAAGGAGCAACAGGAGTTACTTCCGCGTCAGTTGATACTACTATTACTGGTGTTCTCACAGATTTTGAAAATGACTTTGTGGTAGGAGATAACATATATCTTTCTTCTGATTCCACCGCGACGGCAAACGTTTCTTCAATAACCAACGCGACATCGATGGTTGTTTCCACTGCTTTGGGTGATGGAACATCTCAGGTATTACACAATAACAATCGTGTTTCCGCTGCACTAGAGCCAGGAAAAGCATACGTCAAGGGTTATGAATACGAGAGTATCGGTGCAGAATATGTTGATGTCAAAAAAGGAAGAGAAGTATTTACACAGACAACATTTCCTATCAATCCAAACTTTGGAAATAACGTAAAAGTCACAAACTTCAATGCTGGTAACTCTGAAGAATCGAACTTTGACCCCGAAGCTATTGCAACAAGTTTTGACTTGCACAGCGTCCAGTTATCAAATATCGTAAGCACTACAGCAAATAGTTACAACTCTACGAAAATTGGAACTACCAGAATCCGTCAAATTGATTATGATTCGGGTGCATTTACGAATGTAGCTACAAGTAATACCGCTATTTTTGATATGTATATTTTCGATACTGCATTGAGTTCGTTGACAGCAAATGTTGGTATAGGAGGATATGTTTCAGGAGAAACTTCTATACTTCTTGAAGCCGCAAAAACTTCTACTAAACTTGGTGCTTATGATGGTGCAAAAATTACTTTGGGTTCCGAAACAAGAGAAGTTATCTTATCTGGTGTGATTATAGGTATTGGACTTGAAGAATCTACTGGTGATGGTGATATAATCATAAACAGCACGGATGGAAGTGCCCTGACAGATTCGGGTGATAAAATTTTAAATGAAAATGGAATTGGAGCTACAATAAATCTTGCTTTTTCAACTAGTGTCGATATTGCTAATCAAGTGTCAATCACATCTTCTACAAGAGAGATGGAGTCAATTGCAATAGCAAACTCTACTTATGGTCTCGCAAACACGCCCGGAATGGATATTGACCTTACAAGTAAAGTTGATACAGGAGATGCAACAAGTAACACACAACTATTTGATACTGATACAAACTCATTAGTATTTCCTATCGGGTTTGATAATGTCAAAGGTATTGGTAGTCAAGATGGAACAACCTTCACTGCTGAAGGAATCAAGTATCAAAGAAAAGAAAAAATAGCTATTTCATTTTCATTTGCAACTTCTACTGGTGCTACTGTTACTTCACCTACTGGTTCAACTTTTGAAACAGAGGGTCTGGCTGGAGCAGGAACTGCACTATCAAATCCCGCAGCGAACTATATTTTGGTTGCTGCTACTGATGGAGCAAGTGTAACTGCTACAGGAACAGGAGATTCTGTTGCTATTGCATCTGGTGAAGTTATAGATGTGATTGTCACTTGTACTGCTGCTACCAATCAAGTAACAATAACACCAAGACGAGATGGTGTTACTTTTGGTGGAGGAACATTGTCTGGTTTAGTTTACGCAACTTGTGATTATGCTGCTAAATCTCCAAAAACAAAAACAAGAGTAAACGCAACTTCTATTGCAGCTGCTTCGGGTATCACTCATAGTGGTGTTCTTTTGGATACTGCTGGAACTGACGCTCAACATAATGAGAGATTAGCTAATGGTCATGCAGTAGTTGCTGCTGTCACTGGAACACAAAGTCTTGGAGTTTCGGATGTGTTACAAGTAACAAACGTAATCGAAGCTGCAGCTGCTGGAAGTGATGCCGCAACTCAGTTTGCAATTGTATCAACTGCTCAGGGAAATACAGCACACGTTAATAATATTACTTCAAGGTTTTCTTTCAATAATGGTCAAAAGGATAATTTTTATGATCATGGTTCGATTACTCTGAAAGCTGGTCAAACACCACCAGCAAATAACGTTCTCATCACTTTTGATTATTACTCTCATTCTGCTGCAAACTCTTACTTTTCGGTGGAATCATATAGTGACGATTACGCTGATATACCTTCTTTCACAAGTCCCTCAACTGGTATAACAAAACAACTGAGAGATTGTATTGACTTTCGCCCAACTAAAGGTGTTGCAAATGGTGCAACTGGTGCCGGTGGTCTTCTTGCTAATGACGATTTACCAGATGCAGATGTAAGTATAACAGCAAACGTTGTTTATTACTTGCCAAGAAAAGACAAACTTACACTAACAAAAGACAGAACTTTCCAAGTAATAACTGGTATTTCTTCAGAAGACCCAATTTTACCAGCAGATGATGAAGATGCGATGACTCTTTATAATCTGGATATTCCAGCATTTACTTTCAATGCTTCTGATTGTGACACTCAATATATTGACAATCGCCGATTCACAATGAGAGACATCGGCAAAATCGAGAAAAGAGTAGACCAATTAGAATACTATACAGCACTCACACTATTAGAAAAAGAAGCTAACGATCTTTCGATTAAAGATTCTGCGAGTGGAACAGAAAGATTCAAAAATGGTATAGTAGTTGACTCATTCAACGGTCACAATATCGGTGACGTTTCTAATGAAGATTTCAAAGCAGCTATCGACTTTGAGTTGAAAGAACTAAGACCATCATTCAGTGCTGACTCTTTCAGGTTTGACATCGATACAACTGGTTCAAGTGCGAATACGGCAAAAACAGGAGATTTGATTACACTTGCTTATAGTTCTGCAAATCTTGTTGTTCAACCACTTGCGAGTAACACAGAAACAATCAATCCATATTCAACAACTCAGTTCAACGGACAGTTGACCCTTGCTCCACCAAATGATGTTTGGTTTGCAGAAACTGGTCGCCCAACTGTTCTTATCAATCTTGAGGGTTTGAATGACCATTGGGTTCAGGGAAACAACAACGGATTTGATAAACAATGGGATGATTGGAGTTTCACTTGGAGTGGTGTTCAGGTAAACAACGACAATTTGATTAAGAGTCGTAAAACAGGAACAACATCAAATACTATTTCCAGAGACACAAATGTCACAAGTAAAAACAAAACACGAACTGGTATAATTTCATCTACACCACCTGAGACAATAAAAAGAGCTGTGGGAAATAGAACAGTCAGTATTACCATAGTTCCTTACATTCGACAACAGACAATATCATTTGTTGCAAGGGGTGTGAAACCAAACGGCACGTTCTATCCTTATTTCGATAACACATTAGTAAGTGCGAATACAAAACAGGGATATGTTCTATCTTATACAGCAAACACAGGTTCTGCTAACTCTGGTGTTTTTGGTACAGGGGGAGATAAACAAACTGTAACTGGTTCGAGTGGAGCAACAGGAGTTTCACTTTATCAAAACTCATCAAGTGTAATAATTGGTGATATCATTCAAACAGTTACTTTATCTGCTAATACTCATCTTGTTGATCCAGATGCTGTTATAGGTGAAAGTATTACATTTTCAAACTCAACGACTACCGCGACAGCAACGTTACAATCAGTAAATGCTACTGCAGCTACAATAACTGTAAATAGTATTTCAGGTGACTTTGGAACAACAACAACTTCTGTAGTTGGTGCTACTAGTGGGATATACATTAGTTCGGGAACAACTTCTGTTACCGTTACAGGAGCCGGTGGGTTTGCTACTGGTGAACTTTTCACAGGAACTGGTTCTGCTAAATCAAATGGTAACGTTTCGGCAGTAGCGACAAATAATCCTACATTTTCTACCGCGTTACAAGCTGATAGAAATGGTGTGGTTGCTGGTGAACTGGTTATTCCTGAGAATACGTTTAGAGTCGGAGAAAGACTTTTCCGTCTAACAGATAGTTCGACAGATACCATTGCAAGCACAGAATCGGTTGCTGAACGAATCTTTAGAGTTCAGGGTCTTCTTGAATCTCGCACAGGAAGAATGTCATCAACAAGACCGATGGACGCAAAACGAGAAAACGTAAAAGAAAAGAACGTAACACAGGATACAATCAATCGTGTTTCCACATCAACTAACTGGATAAACCCACTTTCACAGACATTCATAGTTGACAAGAGTGAACATGAAAATGGAATATATGCAAGTAGTATAGACATATTCTTTTCTACAGTAGATGCGACGATGCCGGTCACTCTTCAACTGAGGCCAGTAATCAACGAAGTTCCTAGTTCTTCACAGATTATTCCTTTCTCTGAAGTAATACTGAATCCATCGGATGCAACTGCAAACTCATCAGCACCAAGTGTTGCAACAGATGCAACATTTACAAGGTTTACTTTTGAGTCACCAGTTTATCTGTATCCAGATGAATACGCTATTGTTTTGACCACACCTTCTGATGCTTATAGTGTTCATATTGCAAACTTAGGAGAGACAGTAAAGAATACAACAGACATAAAAGTTTCACAACAACCATTTGTTGCATCTTTCTATCAACCTCAGAACTCTTCTATTTGGCAACCAAACGTTGAAAAACAAATGATGTTCAGAGTGAACAGATGTGAATTCAACACAGGCACACACGCGGTATATCTGTCTAGTATTGCAGAACCTTTGTCTGGCAACACTTCTGGCATCAACTACGATGTGTTTAAGCTATCAACGAGTGAGTTGACGTTCTCTAACACTTCTATCGACTATTCCTTCAGGGGCATCGATGAGTCGAAGACTGTTGCATCTGATGCTAATAGAACTGCACAGATAGACGCTACATTTACTAGTTTCTCAGCAAATAAGAATATAACACTTTCTACACAGAAAAAGACAGCAGCTGCTGTGAGTACAACTGGATTGAACTCATACGCTGCCAATAACTTTTACTTACGTGCTACGATATCAACTACTGACACTAAGATTTCTCCAGCAATCGATTTGTCGAGAATCAATCTTATTACAGTAGAAAACCAAGTAAACTTAGGTTCACTTGCGAACTCTGATATCGTTATCACAAACGGTGGTGCAGGATATCCCGCTTCTGGTGCTACTGCAACCTTTTCTGCTCCAACATCTGGAACAACTGCTACAGCATCTGTAACCGTTTCTGCGAATGTTGTCACTGCAATAACTGTCACTAATGGTGGTACTGGATATTACGAAACACCAACTCTAACATTATCTGATGCAGTTACTGGTTCAAACCATGCTACAGCAACTGTTCAGAGTGAATTGAACGCTTCTGGTGGTAACTCTAAGTCACGATACATTACACGAAGAGTAAACCTAGAAGATGGATTTGATGCTCAGGATATAAGAGTTATTCTAAATGCTTACAAACCAAAAGATACGGAAATCAAGGTTTATTACAGAGTTTGGAACGCTGAAGATCCTGGCGATTTTGAAGAAAAACCATACGTCTTGATGACACAAGAAACAGATTCAAATTTAATTTCTGCAAATGAGAGTATAATAAATCAGTATTCTTATAAATCTGTTGATGGTGCTATCACTTATATTTCTGGCGGTCAGACATATGATAAGTTTAAAACATTCTCATTAAAAATTGTTTTGGCAGCGTCATCGAGTACGGTGATTCCTAAAATTAAAGACATGAAAGCAATAGCACTGGATTTCTAGTATGTTAGTCAAAACAGATAAGTCAGGATTAGTAAGAGATTTAAACAACAATGCTCTATTGTCAAACGACAGAGCAAGCCTTATGGCAAATAGAGAAGAATATCACAAGAAAATGGAAATTCATAATAAATTAAATGATATAAATATTATGAAGGAACAGATACAACAATGTTTGTCGCTTCGTGATGAAATTACTGAAATACGACAACTACTACAAGATCACATCGAAAGAGATAACAAATGGCAGGCGTAAATAGAAGTAATGTAGCAGTAACGGATACGTTTGATACTTGGAGAATCCGTACCAACGAAGTGAATACCACTCTCAATCAAGGTACAAACGCAATCACTGCTAATACAATAGTTTTTCGTGATGACGATTCAAGTTATGTTGCTAATGCGGCCACTTTGAATACTATTTCGGTTACACACGATACCACTACAACAGCACTGAACATAACCTCTGCTTTGGCCGCTGCATCGGATGGAACAAAAGCGTCAATCCTCACAACTGGTGGAATTTACGCAACTTTGACTTCAAAATTTGCGGCTGATTTGACTGTTGATACAGATATGACAGTTAATGGGAATACTGTCATAGGTAGTACAAGTGATGATATTGTATCCGTAAATGCTACTCTTTCAACTAATGTTATTCCAACTACAAACGTTTCTGCTGGAAGTGGAGTATCCGTAGGATCTATGCTTGGTTCTACTGCAAAAAACTTCGCACATATTTTCAACTCACAACAAACAATCACTGCTGCTTCTGGTATTACTGCGAATGTATTTTCAGTAACATCTGCAGCTGGTGCAGGAAATACTGCTACCATTATAAACAATGGTCTTACTACTGGAACACCACTTACTGTTTCATCGACATCAACAGATACCACCGAAAGAAAATTAGTTCAAATTACCAATGATGCTCCTGCAGCCGTTGCAACCACCGCATTATCGATTAAGTCTGATGGTGGTCGGGGTATTTTCGTCGATTCTACCCTTGCAACTGGACTTCCTTCATTTGAGATAGATTCAGCTCATACTACCGCAAATGCTGTTGTAGTTGATTCGGTAATGACAACTGGAACAATTATCGATGTTACTGGTTCTGCATTAACAACTGGCTCTGCTCTCAGAGTCGAATCAACTGGTGCTGCTACTGATACAAGAAACGTTGTTGATTTCAGACAAGAACACGCTGATGCTGCTGGTTCGACAGTTCTTAATGTTTTATCGGATGCGGGATACGGTGTGAAAATCACATCCACTAAAGCAACAGGAAACGCTTCACTCGATATTGTTTCTTCTCACACAACAAAGAACACATTCAATATAACATCAGGAAGTTTGACTACTGGTTCAGCATTATCGATAAACTCTGCTGGAACACACTCAAGTAACCTAGTTTCATTTGTAAGTGATGGTGCATCTACAGGGCCAACTCTTTACATGAGAAGTGATTCCGCTGTTGCCGGCACCAAGATTTTTCAAGTTGCAAACTCTTCTGCTGATATTTTTAGTGTTACACAAGCCGGTGACGCGACAATAGGAAATGACCTAACAATCGCCGGTGATTTTGTTGTTACTGGAAACCTTTCTGTATCTGGTGCAACTTCCGAAATCAATACAACAACCACAGTAGTAAAAGACAAGACATTAGTTCTCGGAACACAAAGTGCTGTAACCGCCGGAGCAACATATACTGCTGCTACACCACCAGTTGTAACATCTGCTAGTCATGGACTATCTTCTGATGACATTATTTTTCTAGTAACAGCAACTGGAACTGGTCTAACATCTTCTCAAACCGAAACTTTTGCTGAAAATATTGTAAAAGTTACTGTGACAGATGGCAATACTTTTACTCTCGCTGATAAAGACGGTACTAATATTGTTAGTAACTCTACAGGAACAATTTCGTGGGTCGGGCCTCAAACAGATGCACTTGTAGATGACGCAGGAATATATGTTCCGGGCGATACTGGTGTTCATAAAATCAAATGGGATGATACTGATAACTATTGGGAAGTTAATGCTTCATTCAATATAGACGATACAGGACAACTTGTACTTCCAAAAGGAACGTCTGCACAAAAACCTGCTTCTACAGCATCCGCAACTGTACCTGCTGCTACAACAGGAGCGTTACGATATAATACCGATAATTCAAAAATAGAAGGTGTTACTGTCGGAACAACATATGAGAATATATCAACCGAAACATTCGCTACTGCTATCGCAATTGCATTGGGATAAATAGTTATTAGAAACACTTAATTAATAAAGAGATTAAAAAATGGCAACACAATTTAAAAATCATACAGCACAAGCCATAGGAACTACGGCATACTATCTTGTAAGTCAAAGTTCTGGTTCGTTTGGTGGTGGAATACAAGGATTGACTTCTGGTAAAGCAGTAATCATGGTTGGTTTGATGATTTCAAACATTTTGACAACTTCTATTGCAGTGGACGTAGTTCACTATCAACAAGCTGGAAGTAAAACGACACACCTTGCTAAAACACTCACTATTCCAGCAGGGGATGCTGTAGAAATCGTTCAAGGTAAAATAGTTTTGGTGGGCAACGATGATATATCAGTCGTGTCGGATACTGCTTCAGGTGCTGATGCAATATTATCAGTTCTTTTCGATGCTTAATTACATAGGATTAAAGTAAATGGGAATTAAATACATATCGGGATTTCGGGGTCTAGACAACGCAAAACAACATTTGCGCCGGAGCACACATTTAGGTTCTGCCGCAGCTGGTGGCACTGTTCTGAATCCGTCAGAAGCATTTGACCAACAAGCGTGTTTTGTGTATCTCAACGGAGCAATGCTTAGAGAAGGGGCTTCTGGTGCTGGGGGAGATTATGTTCTTTCAGGAACTAATACAATAACTTTTAATACAGCCGTTGCCTCTACTGATATTATAGAAGTTGTTTCTTATGCGTTTCAGAATCCAACTTTACCCCAAACAATGCAAGAGATTGATCATGCAGTAATAGCAGCAGAAACAACTTTACACGCAACATCAAGAGTAACAGACGGAGATTACGATACATCGGCGGATACACTTATTAAAGGTTCTCACGGATTAGTTGTTGGAGATGTGATTAGTGTTATTTCTGCTACTGGAACAGATACAATCGCAGCTGGAAGATACAAAGTTTTAACTGTAACAGATTCAGGTAATGTTGTTCTAACAGATATTGATGGAAATGCACTCTCATTTGGTGGAGACTCTGATGCTGATGTAACTTACGATGTAGTTTTTAGTCTAACTGTTCCAAATCTGACTGTTGTAAATCATGCTATGGTTTATCTCAATGGGTTGTTGTTAGTCGAAGACACCGATTATTACAGAGACCAACAACGAATTACACTTGATAAAACAGTAAACATTGCCACAGGTCATCAAATTGCAATAAGACATTTTGGTTCTTATGTTACAGCAGCTGATGGAGAAGTACAACGAACAGGAATTACAGTAACAGATGATACACACAATCTGTTGTTATCAAGTTCAGATTTGGTCAACAGCACTACTGCAGCATTTCAGTTACAAGTTTCAGTGAGGCACGTAACCGCTACGAATGACGCTTATCGAATAGCAAATTTCTTTGTTCGTGCAGAAAAAGCAGTTCCAGCAGATTGTTATCTTCATACTATCGCTGATGCTGGTAATATTGCTAGTACCTTTGAAGTATTAGATGAAGATGGTTATTCTGCAGCTTCGGATATGACAGATGGAAATGTTGGTGTAGGAATAACAGCTGATGCGAGTGGTTGGTATGTTTACTTGGCAAATCGTGCAGGATATTCAATAGTTGCTGGTTTTAAAGCTAGTGCAATAAGTAATTAAATATAAATAATAATAATAAGAACTTTAAATAAACTTTAGGAGAAAACAAAATGGCAGATGCTGCAACAGTCTCAGGAACATTTACCGTATTACCAGACGAGATTGCTAAAACTATCTCAGGAGCAATGACCGTTACTCCTGCCGATTCAACCGAGAAATGGTATTACAAATTCACTTCCGTAAGTGCCGCTTCAACTGATTTAATTGCTGGGTATTTTACAGATTATACAGCAGTCGATGATGATACAGCACCTACGGCAGTTCATACTGCGGATACAGTCAAGTTTATATTCATACAGAACACTCATGCGACTACATCTGTTTATATTAATATTGCTGCTGGAACTGCTGCAGCCGCTACAGGAAATATCTATGTTGGGCCTGGTGAAAGTTGGTATGCAAGACTTACACTTACAACAGTAGCTGCTGTTCATGCAATTACATCCACAGGAACAGCTGATTGTATTGTTGCAGCACTTTTAGATGACGTTGCATAATAGTAAGTAACATAATAATAATATAACTGGTGTTGTTCATTCAGCACCAGTATTTTAGGAAATAAAAATGGCAAAAGGAACAGTTTCAGGTGTAGATACACAAGATGCATTGGGGAACGTTGCAATTGGAGGGGGAGCTGCAGTTGGTGTTACTACTGGTGTAGGAAACTCTATAATTGGATGTGCTGCTGGTGATGCTATAACTACAGGAAAATGTAACGTAGTATTGGGAACAAACGCACTCGGTGCTGGTACTACCGCTTGTCTGAATATAGCAATTGGTCAACTAGCATTAGGTGCAGGAGTACTTGCTTGTGGTGGTGCGGGTCAAGCTGAAGGTAATATTGCAATTGGTGAATCTGCATTAACTGCTGTAACTGCTGGTTCTAATAATATTGGAATGGGACTAACTTCTGGTGATGCTTTAACAACTGGAACAGATAACGTAGCTATAGGAAGATTGGCACTAAGTGCTTCACCAGATGGTGCAGACAATATCGCTATAGGACGTTCTGCATTAGCCGCTTCTGACGGAGTTGCAGATCAAAACATTGCGATTGGTCTTTCAGCGTTAGGTGGAGCTGATGTTTCTGGTGCTGACAACATCGCAATGGGAAAATCTGCAATGGATG
>Ga0209402_10001831_pt1 | contig 22373 bp, 31 predicted proteins | sample ArcticOcean_MG_C_3_FD_187437 | JGI IMG/M metagenome (GOLD analysis project Ga0209402, IMG submission 187437) | Marine microbial communities from western Arctic Ocean - ArcticOcean_MG_CB8_126 (SPAdes) (version 2) | ecosystem: Environmental > Aquatic > Marine > Oceanic | place: Arctic Ocean... | reverse complement strand
CGTGATGTCTGCGGCTCCTACGCTTACGGGCACTATCGGCGGCGCAGAGATGACGTTGAGCGGGTTGACCGCGTCTCTTCCTATCTTTTCAAACGGCAGCAAACAACTCGTCTCGAACGCGATGACTGGTACCGGCAGCGTCGTGATGTCCGCTGGGCCCACGCTCACCGGAACCATCGGCGGCGCAGAGATGACGTTGAGCGGATTGACCGCGAGTAGACCCATATATACAGATGGATCAAAAGCCCTCACCAACACCGGACCCTCTGGTTCGATATTGCAGACTGTCTACAATAATCCTGATAGCGCGGCGATTTCGATTGGCTCTGCTTCGTGGGTTACCATCACGAGCGCCAACCATCTAGCGATCACCCCCATCAGCGCATCCAGCAATCTCATATTGACGTTCACGTGTATATTTGGTGGTAATAATACTACCAATCTGACACACTTCAAATTCTACGACGTGACCGCCGGCGCAGACGTGAACTTTCCCGGTACCCTAAGCAATCGGTCGGGGGTGCATGGTTCTACTCGTCAAGTCGAGGGTGACGCGAATGACGTTGATGTCATTACGATTAGCACGACTGTTGCTTCAGATGACACGGACGCCAGGACGTATGGCATATACACTAGAAATGAATCCGGCAGTGGCGCTAAGTATTTCAACGCGACAACGACGGACAGCGCGGCCATCGGGCACTCAAGAGCAATGTTCACTATTACTGAGGTAATATAGATAATGTCCCATATGACCGTAGCTATTTCTGAACTCTCCGACGACCGAGGTTTTTTGTTACGCGGAGACCCCACAACGGAGGCAGAATTTGCGTCTGTGTTCCGTAAAATCGTCGGGGAAGATTCAAAGGGATTTGCTATTGAATCTCAAGACTCGGCCGAGTGGGGCTTTACGTGGGATGAGCTTCAAACCAAAATGGCAGAACTCGATGCCCTGTACATAACGAACGAGTACCAACGACAACGTGTCGCTGACTACCCCAAAATAGTTGATCAACTCGACCTGCCTCTATCATGGTGGTTTGGAAGGGTGGAAAGCCCAGATTCAAATCGTCAAAGATAGATACCCGAAACCTTAAGGTCATACCCACACTAACGGAGAAAATTATGAAGAATTATTGGAAGCTCAAGGCGATCGCCCTTGAAACGGAAGTCCACATCGCCGAGTTGTCCAAAGCGGCGAATGAAATAATTGCGCGTAAAAACGCCGCATTTACAAGTGAAGGTCTGAATGTCAAGATGAACTACAAGTTCGATGATGAGACGGAAACGTTGACAGAAGACGGAGAGATTAAAGTTTAGGTACGGTCCACCGCTCATGAAGAATATGCAGATGCGTCAGAAATTAACAGCGGACACGAATAAATCGTTCTAGCGCATATTCAAGAAGTGTGGTATACTAAGGTATGTCGCTGTGGTGTGATGACAAATACCTCCGCTTAATCTCTGGTCAACTTGACCAGTTTAAGTATCTTTCGCCGCAGAAGAGTCGCTTTCGGTGCCCCTTCTGCGGCGATTCCGCCCGCAATAAACTCAAGGCGCGGGGCTATACCTTCCCCAAACAACAGACGATTATCTATAAATGTCATAACTGTGATCTTGCGCTGCCGTTTGGTGCCTTTCTCAGACGTCTGTCACGTCCGCTATTCAACGAATACATCATTGAGAACTTCCGCACACAGGCGCCAGTTGTCGTCGCCACACCTCCTCCTAGCATCTCTAAGCGACTTCCTATTCTCTTTGAGGGTGTTGATCAACTCTCGTCCGCATCGCTGGATGCGTCTCTACATCCGGTGCGTGACTATGTGTCTGCGCGACAGTTACCAGACTCCGCGCTCACGCGGTTGTATGGCACGTTGCGAGGGCATACGTGGTTAGCGTCACTTGTCGGGAAGAAGAAAGCAGGGGCGATTAACAACGGCTTACCGTATCTGGTGATCCCGCTGCGACTGGAGAATCACGAATGGTATGGGGCGCAGATGCGATTGTTGACGCGCAAAGAATACCTGACATTTCGTTGGGGGCATGATCAGTTGCGCGTCTTCGGTTTGGATGCGTGTGACCGAACGGCGTTGACTTATTGTGTTGAAGGACCTCTCGATGCGCTCTGCGTAACGAATGCGATTGCCATGTGCGGGTCGGATATTCTCAGTGGGTTGGAACGTCTCGCAGACGAGGGCACGTCGGTGGGCAATCGCGTGTTAGTGTGGGATAATGAACCACGCAATAAACAGATTACCAATCATCTACGACGCGCCATTAAGGCAGGCGAACGGGTGGTCATCTGGCCCCGGTCGCTTCCGAAAGATTTGAACGATATGGTCGCTGCGGGGCACGACGTTGAAGCACTATTATTGAAGCATACGTATCGCGGATTGTCCGCAGAATTAGAGTATCGCCAGTGGACTATATAGATTATGGACTTAGTGATGATGATAGAATTTCGTGGTATGAGCATACCGCAGACAAATTCGGCGCGAGACCAACCAACCCAGATACAGCCTTAGCCTCCACCCGAATTCTCGATCACGGGGATGTGTCGCTACTTGCGACATACGGCAGTGATCTAGGCATCTGTGAAGCGGCGCGGGTATCCTACGGCAAGGGGACCGTCTCGAAACGCGAACCCGCAGCCCTGCTGCGGTATTTGATGCGTCAGCGACATACCAGCCCGTTTGAACAGGCGGAAGTGACGTTCTATCTACGTGTGCCGATCTTTGTCGCGCGGCAATTGATACGACACCGAACCGCCAACGTGAATGAATATAGTGCGCGGTATTCTGAACTCTCGGATGACTTCTATGTGCCGGCACTCTCACACGTCTCTTCGCAATCCAACACGAATCGGCAGGGTGCTGGTGAGACGTTAGGTGATACTGCGACGGAGTTGGCACAGACGGATATCCAGCAAGCGCAACAGAATGGGGTCGATACATATCATCGCTTGCTGACAACTCACGACGTGTCGCGCGAGTTAGCACGGGTTGTCACCTCGGTCGGCACCTATACGGAGATGTATTGGAAATGCGACCTACACAACTTTCTCCACTTTTTGAATCTGCGTATGGACGCCCACGCGCAACAGGAGATTCGTGACTTAGCGACTGCCATGTATCGGTGTGCCAAACCATTCTTTCCGATTGTCCTACAAGCATGGAACGATTATGTCCGTGGGAGTTATACCCTGAGTGCTGCCGAATGTTGTATGCTGGGCGACATACTAAACAATACCACGGACACCACATCTTGGCCAAACAACACTTACGATATGTCCGACCGCGAACATGTCACCTTTAAATCATTCCTCAACAGATTGTTATCGCAATAGGAACTTATGACCGAATATCAAAAGTTTATTCATCTCTCGCGTTATGCCCGTTGGCTCGACCAGGAGAATCGGCGCGAGACATGGCCAGAGACCGTTAAACGCTACTTTGATTTCTTCGCCACACATCTTAAGGACAAGCACCAATACACGCTGACTCCCGCGTTGCGCAAGGAACTGGAAGGCGCGGTGCTGGCGATGAAGATCATGCCGAGTATGCGGTGCCTCATGACCGCTGGGGAGGCACTGACAAAGGAAAACGCCGCAGGGTATAACTGTTCCTACATTGCGATGGATTCTCCACGGGCGTTCGACGAAATTCTGTATGTACTGATGAACGGCACCGGCGTCGGCTTCAGTGTGGAATCGCAATATGTTGAACAGATGCCCCGCGTGTCCGAAGACATCCACGACACCGATACCGTGATCCATGTGTCCGATAGCAAACTGGGTTGGGCCAAGGCACTCAAAGAACTTATTGCGATGCTCTATGTCGGGCAGGTGCCGTCGTGGAATATGTCGCGTGTGCGGGCCGCTGGCGCGCCATTGAAAACCTTTGGTGGGCGTGCGAGTGGTCCCGAACCGTTGGTTGAACTATTCAAGTTCTGTGTGCGCACCTTTGGGAACGCACTCGGGCGCCGATTGACCACGCTGGAGTGTCATGACATCGTGTGTAAGATTGCGGAGGTTGTCGTAGTTGGTGGCGTGCGTCGGAGTGCGCTCATCTCACTGTCAGACATCCACGACGATAGAATGCGCGGCGCGAAGAACGGCGAATGGTGGAGCATGAATTCGCAGCGGGCGTTGTCCAATAATTCCTATGTCGCGCATCGCGAACGGCCGACGCTGGGCACATTCATCGACGAATGGAAGTCGTTGTACGAATCCAAGTCTGGGGAACGTGGTGTATTCTCGCGCTATGGGGCACAAGCACAGGCCAAGAAGACCGGCCGGCGGGATGCTGACCGCGACTTTGGGACCAATCCCTGTTCCGAGATCATTCTACGTAATCGAGAATTCTGTAATCTCAGTGAAGTGGTAGTGCGCGAACAAGATACGCTGGCGTCACTGAAACAGAAAGTCCGACTGGCGGCCATTCTCGGTACCTTCCAGTCCACACTCACCTCATTCAAATATATTTCCAAAGAGTGGGAGAAGAACTGTAAGGAGGAACGATTGCTGGGCGTCTCGCTCACAGGCATTATGGATAGTGTCATGACGAATGGCACCGAGCCGGGATTGGAGAAGCGATTAGACACGTTGCGTGAAGTGGCTGTCGCGACGAATAAAGAATTCGCGGCGGAGTTGAAGATCCCACAGTCGGCGGCGGTGACCTGTGTGAAACCGAGCGGGACGGTGAGTAACCTTGTGGACTCCGCGTCAGGCATCCACGCACGGCATGCCGAGTATTATATTCGCACTGTGCGGGCAGATAAGAAAGACCCGTTGGCACAGATGATGATCGACGCAGGGTTCTATGCGGAATCCGATGTCACGCGACCGGAACATACGTGGGTGTTCTTCTTCCCACAGAAAGCTCCAGCCGGAGCGATCACGCGCAACCAGCGCACCGCGATTCAGCAACTAGAGTTCTGGCGTTTGTATCAGAACCATTGGTGCGAACATAAACCTAGCGCAACGATCTATGTCCAAGAAGAGGAATGGCTGGATGTGGGTGCGTGGATTTACCGACACTTCGATACCGTCTCGGGCCTCGCGTTCCTACCGAACCTGGAACACATCTACAAACAGGCACCCTATATTGATTGCACCAAAGAGGAATACGAGGAATGGTTAGAAAAGACCCCGGCAAATGTGGACTGGACCAAACTGGCAGTGTTTGAAAAAACGGACACCACTACCGGCAGCCAAGAGTTGGCGTGTGTAGCTGGCGCATGTGATGTAGTCGACCTTCCCTCGGCGACAAGCACTAAATAGAACACACGAAAAGGAAAGATGATGGCAAAACAATCAGCGTCAATCGAATGTAGTAACTGTGCGGGTGTCTGCACCATTTACGGCTCCAATGCGGATACGGTCCAGTTCTGCCCTTTCTGCGGCGACGAGGTGCTGTTCTCCTATGATAATGTCGGGCACGCACAGGACGATGACGATCTTCTCGACATCGATGATGAGGACTAACCACCGATGAATATCGGGATAGACTACTCGATGTCATGCCCGGCGATTTGTGCCTATGGGGAGACTCCGCAATTCTGGATGGCACATTCACGTACCTACCCTACTCTCCCGGCACTATCCACCGTGGTCATCTCAAGCACAGAGATGATGGCACGTGCGGAGTTTATCGCACAGTCCGTTCTCACATGGTTGGCACAATGGCCAGACATTCGGACTGTTGCCATTGAAGACTATGCGTTCAGTGCGACCGGGCGCGTATTTCATATCGGCGAACATACGGGCATTCTAAAGTATCTACTACACCAACAACACTACACCATCACCACCGTTCCCCCAACCGTGGTCAAAAAGTTTGCGACAGGAAAAGGCAACGCCGACAAAGCGCGAATGACTCGCGCGTTCCTTGAGCAATATCCACTCGCAAAGGCCTGGTGCCCGGCGTTCTTTCCACGAACCCCCGACACGGCATCGTTTGCGAAATCTCCCCTCTCTGATATAGCCGATGCGTATTGGATTGCCAAGCACGCCGCACCAAACGGCGCTTGACAATTTAACCCACATCAACTATAATTACAGTAACATAAAGGAGGACGCATGTGTATTACTATGCGTGGCGCCGGATACGCGGTCGTTGTTACACTGATATTGGGTACAGTGGCCGTTGGAACGCCGAGTACTCCAGTTGTCGCAAAAAACGTTGAGTCCATTCGGGTGTTCGTCACCACCCACCGTGAGATAAATGACTGTGGTTCGCGCCCTGTTCAGATTAGCGAACGAGGGAAAGCCTTTATTCGTCAGCATGAGGGGCTGCGACTAACACCGTATCACGACAGTACCGGATACGCCATCGGATATGGTATGCACACATGGCAGGGACTGCCAGTCACACTCACGCATCCAAGCTCTGTCACTAAGGCAGATGTCGAGGAAGAGTTTGATACGCAGTTGGCCGTCTATGCGGGCATCGTGACGAGAAGTGTCTGTACGCCGCTAACACCACCGATGTTTGATGCGCTGGTCAGCGTCGCGTGGAATGCGGGGCATGTGAATGCGTCCATCGTGCGGAAGGTCAACCAAGGACGCGCGGTCGACGCATCAGACTTCTTAACAACAGCGACCACACGCAATCGGCGCAATCGGGTACTCGTTGATCGGCGACTCCGCGAGTATATTATGTTCACCGGCGATTACGACCTCGCGATGGAATAACCAGGAATAATAAGGAGTATCACTAATGCTAACAGTATTCGAAACCGTCGTCAATAAATTCGGACCGTGGGTTATATGTTTTGCCATGATTGGCATCTTCCTCTACGAATCACACAGACATGAGGAAACACTTATATCTCTCAATGGTCAGCTTACCGCCGCACTTGAATCCGTAGCGAAGGTACATGAATCGCAGACCGAGTTGCTGGCAAGGGACGGGTTCATTCTCCCCCCGCAAGATGGCCCTCAGCCATTGCGGTAGAGGGCCTGAGAGTTCCCGTTAAACTTGATCCAAGTCTACATGAAATGTTTTGGACCGCCGCCGTCTGGGCGGTTCGTTCTGGCAATTCAGTCACCATCGTCAGTGCGAACGACCACATTCACATGAAAGACTCCACGCACTATGCTAACCGTGCGCTCGACTTTCACTCGTCTGACCTCGACGGACTGAACACATGGTTGATTTACCAAGGGTATGGCACGTTATGGCAAGTTGCTGGGCACTTCAATCACGTCCACGGGCAAAAACCCGTATGACATGTCATCTTGTTTATGATGTGAAAATGTAGTATAATTAGTTATGTTAGAACAGACCACTCTTTATGAGGCTAGACAATGGAATATGAAGTTATTTTTCCTGAGAACGAAGTGACACCAACGGATACGTCGCCGGTGAAACTGACACCCGAGACGGACCCCTCCCCAGACGCATTGCTGGCCAGGGCGGAACTGAAAGCCAAAGAACTGGCGCGACTGCGCAGCACTCTCGCGGGCGCAGCACGGCAACAGCGACAGGACGCCAGCATACAAACTAGAAAGAATAAAAATCGGCGACGCAGGGCGATCGCCGCACAGAGTCGTAAACGCAACAGATAAAATAGGCGGTGAATATTATGGGTGTAACACGTGTCGTAAAAATTGTGGCAGCGATTGCCCTCTTGGGGGTCGTCTTTGCTATAGGGCGTTGGGGTGGAACGAATGAGGAGGTGACAGTTGCCACTATCAGCCATCCTGCACCGAATGTCACCACCATTCAAGTGCCGGTGGAGGAACTGACACCCGAAGTCGTCGAGGAATATATCGACCCAGAGAACGCGGCATACGTGGACGACCTTCTCGCTGAGAACAGAAACCTCGAAGTATTGGTGGCGGAGTTGTCGATGTCACTCGCGACAGCAACTTCAGAGGGCGGCGGCACCGCTGTTGTAACACCTATTGAAACGCCGCTAAGTGAAACCACGTTCACGGCACTTTCCCCAGAAGCGCCGGTGGTTCAACCGACCCGTGTAGCGTTCAAAGACTTCCGATTAGATTTTCTGGCCGAAGGCACAGAGGCCAGTTATACACTGACGCAGAAATTTTTGATTCTAAACACCACAGGGCGTAATGAGGATAATGTGCCGACCAATTTGATTCGTCTGTACGAAATCGGTCCAGGTACGACGCGCACATCCATCCCTGTCACCGAGACAACGACGATTGCGGCCGCGAACACTGCCGCGCATTGGTATGTCAAGTTTGGAGTGCAGGGAGGCGTGGGGCAGGTTGCCGGTTGGCGAGACGCTGGCTCCGCATTCGTCGCGGTGCCTTGGCTAAAGCGAGGCAACAATCGTAGCACAGAGAAAACGCGGTGGGCATTCGCAACACCTGCGCTTGCGTATAGTGATAACGAGACGAGCATCGGCGTGCTACCCATGTCCTTAAATCTCGGCACGATCATGAGTAATAAACACCCGCTCACTAATCTCTGGGCTTCTCCGTACATAGGAATAACAGTCAATCGTGGGGCGACTCGATTTGGTGGCCTCTTCTCTGTCACATTCTAACGTAATATAATAATATGACTAAGCCAACACATACGCTGACTTGCACAAAATTCGGAAGTAATATCAAGACCATGCTATACGGTGTTGTGACACCAGAACAACTGGCCGACGCCCAGCGAGAAATACTACACCGCGCAGAACAACTCTCGCCACGTACGACGTCGCCACAAGCGTCGGCCGATAGCCAGCGTCATAGTCGTGACCAGGAGTCTCGGCCCAAGCCGGAGCTAGTCGTCAACCCGTTTCAATCTGGTGGGGGTCGGTAATATTAATAAGACAAAAGGCGCCGCATATACATATTGATATCAAGGGGGCTGAGATGAATGTTCAAGTAATGGTGATAGCATGTTACTAGCCAGTTGGATAGCTATCCACACAGCGGCGATAGTAATAATCGCCGCGCTAACCGGAACGCTGTTGGTTCACGACCAGTCCGTGCCAGCCGAAACAAACGAGTGGACTGTCCCTCAGACAGCCGAGGAACTATGTCGACTTCCGCTCCTCCGTCACGGCAATCTTGATTGCGATTTACACTCCGTTCACTTTCATAGCCGAATTCTACAAGATCAGCATCTCTGCCTACGAAATCTTCCTAGAGGTGGCGACCAAACTCAACCGACATCGAGGGGCGCTCTCGTCATATAAATATTCGTATAACTCGTTAAGATTATGACCGTACATTATGCCTCGATGGGATTTTTATTGTGAATGTTGTCAAACCACTTGTGAGTTGGCTTTTAAAACCCACCAAGATTCGAAAAACTCTTGCTGCCCTAAATGCGGCGGCCCGCATACGCGCCAAATCTCAAAAAGTAATTTCGTCGTTACGGGGTATAATGCCAAAAATTTATACTCCAAAGGATAATAAATAATTATGTCTGATGTGACCGCACCAAGCAAACCCCTCGGCGGCACCGAACTTATTCTCGCCAATCTTCAGGCTGCGCTACCGGACCTAACCAGTCAAGTGCAGATTATGATGTCACGTCCTGAGAACTATACCTTTGAAGACAAGCCGCGTATCTTGTGGTGCCAAGATTTGCCGCAGGACCCCGCATCCTCTGTCCTAAAGGATCAGAGTTATCGCACAAAGTTTAACAACATCGTGTTCGCCTCACACTGGCAGCAACAGCAGTATAATATGTATCTCGGTATTCCATATAGCGAAGGCACCGTCATTAAGAATGGTGTGCCCTATCGTGAAGCGGTCTTTCCCAAACCCGACGTGGAAGGGGAAGCCAAGTTCAAGTTCATCTACACCTCCACTCCACATCGGGGACTTGCTATTCTTGGTGCGGCCGCAGAGATGCTGGCGAAAGAACGTGAGGATTGGGAACTCCATGTGTATTCTTCGTTGAATATCTACGGATGGCACGAACAGGATAAAGAGTTCGAACCGCTGTATGATATTCTCAAAAAGAACCCACGTATCATCTATCACGGCACACAGCCGAATGCAGACGTGCGTCAAGCGTTAGATGAGTCTCATGTGTTTGTCTATCCCTCAGTGTATGCGGAAACCTCCTGTATGGCTGTGCAAGAAGCCATGATGGCAGGCTGTCTCGTCATCACCAGCAACTACGGTGCGCTGCCAGAGACGTGCGCAGAGTGGGCGTGGATGTTCCCGTACGACGAACGCCCCGAGTCCATGATCGTCAATACTCTTGGACATATGCGTGAGGCATTAGACACCTACACCAGCAAACATACAGAATATACATTGCGGGCACAGAGCAATTATTATCAGCAGTTCTATTCGTTTGAGTCACGAATTCCTACGTGGGAGAAGCTGCTACAGTCGGCCATTAAGAAGGGCACGCCGGTTGAAATGCTGGTAATCGAATAATGTCTGGTGTAATTGTACCGTTCGAAACGCGAGAGGTGCGCGACGCACGATTAGCGGCGGGCAAACAGAATGAACCTGAACTAACACCGGAGGAACGCCTCGCACGATATGAACAGCATACGGTTATTATCTGTCGTAAATTGTTGCAGCATTACAAACAAACGCAGCGATGGAACACAGACTGCGAAAACGAAATGATGATAGCTGTCACATCACTCAAGAACATCTGCCGCCTGCTTGCGGCAACAACGCCCGAGGTACCAGTATGAAAGCACGACAACTTGGTGAGATTCTCACGCATCAGAAGACACTGACGAAGACCGCAGATAAAGTCGAATGGCTGCAAAAGCATTATTCAACGGGGCTAGGGTATCTGTTGAAACTCGCGCACTCGGACGCGGAGTGGGATATACCACCGGGCGCGCCACCATTCAAACCGGATATAGGGCCTATCGGATTGACACCCTCGCATTTGCTGCGCGAACTCCGTGTACTCTACGTGTTCATCAAAGGCGGGTCGCCTGTATTGCCGCATCGACGCGAACAATTGTTTCAGCAATTGCTGGAACGACTTCATGTCGACGAAGTGGCAATTGTGCTGGCTCTGAAGGACGGCAAATTCCCTAGCACCTATCGCTGCACGAAAGCCGTCGTCAACGAAGCGTTTCCTGGTCTACTGGACCAGAAGTTCGAACTGCGGTACTTTAGATAGAGGGTTAAACAGATAATGCCCCATATTGGCGAGGAAATACCAAAATTTCTACGTGACGGCCTCGATGAGCGATTGAACCTAACTTACATGGTGGTATTCAGCCCACGTAAAGCGAGTAAGATTCTGTTTAGCGGGATAACATTTACCATCGCGATCTTATATCTCCGAGGCGATTCGTCTTGGATGGAATTCTTCTTTGGCGCAGGTAGCCTTCTGATATTCATTCGACTGTTATTTGGCACACCAATGGAAACACGACTTACCCCCGAAGCATTCCAGAGACTACAACAATGGCTTACTGTTGATGAGGAATCCGATGAGTGATAATAACGACGACGCCGTCGCCATTTACCCCATTAAATATCGCAAGGACGACGGAGTCGAGGACGCAGAGGAAGAGTTTGCGGAGCGGCACGACGAAATCGAAGACATGTATGCTAATATAACGCCGGAACTTCAACTTGATCTCTTACTCATGTTCGCCAACGCCGCGGAGTTCCGTCTAGCTTCGACTATACCGCTGACGGCCAACGCCGAATGGCTGGAGATGATGAGCCGCTTGTTACGCCAGTTATTGATGGTCATGACTCATTTGGAACCAGACTCACCGAAACCGAACATCGCTTTGGAAGATCCGAAACTGTACTGGCCATCCGGCGCCGGCACTATCAATTAGGAAGAATTCTATTATGCCCAATTACTCGTATTCATGTTCTATTGCCGACTGTGATTTCAAGGTGATTGATTTGAATTTGCCTATCGCGGGTAGAAATTATCCGACAACTCAACCGTGCCCTGTATGTAAGAGCGAAAACACCATCGTAAAAGATATCACATCTCCAGGCGTGTCTTATTCCATAAACAAGGGCGGCCTGAAAACGCCTGACGCCTTCAAAGACATTTTGCGCGATATCAAGAGCAAACACCGCGGCTCGACTATTAACATCGAGTAGCCCCCGAGTAAAATCATGAGAACTTTTGAACACGAACCATTCACCTTCCCCAGTCTAGAACAAGTCAACCAGCGCGTCGGCCGGGTCTACCGTGTCCTCTCTGGCGATCATACCGGAGAGGAATATCCGTCTATCACGCGGGTACTGGGCGCCCGTCCCAAACCGCAGCTAGCCGCGTGGAAGAAGCGCGTGGGCAGAACCGAAGCCGCGAGGATTACCACAGAATCCACGTCGCGCGGCACGAAGTTACATCTTCTGGCAGAATCCTATATCAACAACGAAGCCGATCAGGTCGCAGACGCGGTGCCGACGCTCACAGACGACGTTCAACAGTTCTGGAGGGATATGCGCCCATGGCTCGATGAACACGTCCAGCGCGTCCACGGACAGGAATCGGACATGTACAGCGCACACCTGAAGGTTGCGGGGCGTGTGGACTTACTCGCCACAGTGGACGGAGACTTATCCGTTGTCGACTTCAAAACGTCACGTCGGCCGAAGAAGCGTGACTATGTGTTGGACTACTTTCTACAAGGCTGTTTCTACAGTCTCTGTGTGTTTGAACATACGGGGCTGAAGGTCAAGCGTATCATCTTCCCTATCGTTTCGCCGGAAGGGCTTGAGGTCTTTGAGACGACCCCATCAGCCGAGTTCAAGAACTTACGCAAACGCATTGACGAATATTATTTACACTACCACACATCATGATAAAAGGTATTATTCTCGCAGGTGGCAAGGGCACGAGGATGCATCCGTTGACGCTCGGCGTCAACAAGCAACTGTTGGCCGTCTTCAACAAGCCGATGATATACTATCCCTTGTCTACGTTGATGCTGGCTGGCATTCGTGACATCCTGCTTATCACGAACCCGCACGATATAGACGGCTTTACCAGACTCCTCGGCAATGGCTCCAATTTTGGCATCCACATCCAGTATTGCGCACAACCCAAACCAGAAGGGATAGGGCAAGCCTTCACCCTCGGCCGTGAGTTCGTTGGATGGGACCGAGTAGCACTGGCCCTGGGCGACAACATTTTTTACGGCGCCCACTTCACCGACTACCTGCAAGAGGCCGCGGCTCGCGAGGAGGGTGCGACCGTGTTCGGCTATCGGGTCCACGACCCAGAACGCTATGGGGTGGTGGAGTTCAATAAGTGGGGCAAGGCAATCAGCCTTGAAGAAAAGCCAGCGGCACCAAAGTCTTCCTACGCTGTTACGGGGTTATACTTCTACGACAATCAGGTGTTGGATATTGCCGCGGCACTCAAGCCCTCTCTGCGAGGAGAATACGAGATTACCGACATCAATCGAGTCTATCTTAACAACGAACAGTTGCACGTCAACACATTGCCCCGTGGAATTGCGTGGCTTGATACGGGCACCAACGAGACGCTCATGCAGGCGTCCAATTTCATTCAAGCGGTGGAAGAACGTCAGGGGTTGATGGTCGCGTGTCTTGAAGAGATTGCACACCACATGGGATACATCACTATTAATATGCTGGCTCGACGCGCCAAGGCCTTGGCGACAAGCGCCTACGGGCAGTATCTCAAACAGTTGCTTGACTTGCACTCTCACACGACATAAGGACACCAATGTCAAATGAAAATCCTATCGTTCATCTCCACGCCGCACAAACGGCTTTGCCGGGCGTAATCATCCTTGAACCCGACGTCTATTCAGACCCTCGGGGAGTGTTCTATGAATCGTTCCACACAGAGAAGTATCGCACATTCGGCATTCCAGGTCCGTTTGTACAAGATAACTTTTCGGTATCGATAGGTAGAGCTATTCGCGGATTACATTTACAACTCAAACGCCCGCAGGGTAAGCTCATTCGCGTCTTGCGCGGAACCATTCGTGACGTGGCCGTGGACGTGCGACGGGGGTCCCCAAGGTTTGGGCGTTGGCTATCGATTGACCTCTCGGCAGACTCGTATCAACAAGTTTATGTGCCCGCCGGGTTTGCGCACGGGTTCAGCGTACTGTCCGACGGCGCCGAAGTCGAATATAAATGCACGACGCATTATGATGCGGCAGACGAAATTGGCATTGCGTGGAATGACCCCGCACTCAACATTAACTGGGGTGTGGAATCTCCTCTTCTCTCCGAACGTGATGCTGCGCACGGCACATTGTTAAGTGTTGTCGACCGGCTCCCTCAAGACTTATACGAGGCGCGATGCGACGAATTCCTTGATTTCTAGTAGTGCATGTGGTATAATGATTACCATAGACGTTAAAGACCCACCCGCGCCACAACCATAAAAAGCGCCACGGCGCGAGAGTCGATCGGCAACGATAAAAAGATGAGCAGGATGTGACCGGTTTCGAACGGACGAGTCGTTTGGAATCTGAACATTGGCGAGATCGGTAACGGGGGATAGATGACGGGGCGCTGTAGTTATGTCGCAAATCTCCATGAACGCGATCTAGAAAGAAACACACCAATGACAAAGATGTTAATGGCGAAGATGATTCGACCAAGCGCCCGGTGGGTGACGCTGTCGCTCCTCGGACTTGCGTTTCTACCGAGCGTGGCCTACGCCCAAAACGAAGTTTCCCAGGAGATGTTTGCCGTCAACAACACTTGGATGTTGGTCGCGACATTCCTGGTGTTCATCATGCATCTCGGATTCGCGACGCTGGAATCCGGGCTAACCCAGGCCAAAAACACCGTAAACATTCTATTCAAAAATACGGCGATTGTGGCCATAGGTTTGCTGACATACGCGATTGTGGGATTCAACCTCATGTACCCGGGCGATTTCAGTATCGGGCAGTTCTTCGGGTTCTCGGGATTTGGGCTAACTCCTCCAACCGACGGAGATACCATCGCGTATGCCAGTGGCAACTACACGTACTGGACCGACTTCATCTTCCAGGGCATGTTCGCGGCGACGGCAGCCACCATCGTTTCGGGCGGTGTGGCTGAGCGTATCAAGCTGAATTCTTTCCTAGTCTTCACGACGATCTACGTAGCAGTGATCTATCCGATTGCTGGTTCGTGGAAGTGGGGCGCTGGTTGGCTCGACCAGTGGGGCTTCTACGACTTCGCCGGTTCCACCCTGGTACATTCGGTGGGTGGTTGGGCAGCACTCGCGGGGATCATCGTCCTGGGACCACGTCTGGGCAAGTATGTAAACGGTCAAATCCGCCCATTCGCCGGGAGCAGCATGCCGCTAGCCACGATTGGAGTCTTTCTGTTGTGGCTCGGCTGGTATGGATTCAACGGAGGCTCAGTTCTCAGTGCCGACCCGGGGGCGGTCTCGCTCGTCTTCGTGACAACATCCCTCGCAGCGGCGGCCGGTGTCGTCGGAGCAATGATAGCAACCTGGACATGGCAGCACAAGCCGGACCTGAGCATGGTACTGAACGGTGCGCTGGCGGGGCTCGTCGGTATCACAGCCGGCGCTGACACGGTGAGCGTAAATGCCTCAATCATCATCGGACTCATCGCGGGACTGATCGTGGTGGCGTCAGTGTTGACATTCGACCGCATCAAGATCGACGACCCGGTTGGTGCCCTCTCTGTACACCTCGTGTGTGGAATCTGGGGAACGCTGGCAGTAGGAATCTTTAGCACTAATCCCGAGCATTTGTTCATGACCCAACTAATAGGCGTCTTGGCGTATGGTGCGTTCTGTTTTCCGGCGGCCCTCATCATCTTCTTCACCCTCAAGTCAACGATTGGCTTACGAGTGACCCCCAAGGAAGAACGAGATGGACTTGACTTCAGCGAACATGGTATGGAGGCATATGCCGGCGAACTCTTTGTAAGGAATTAATTCCTTGATTTCTAACAGCACGTGTAGTATAATTACCACCATAGTCGTTGAAGCGCGGACAATGGTCTTCGGACGCCGGGGCAGTACCGGCCGCCTCCACCATCAAACGAACGGGGGCGAAATAGATTCGACGGGAACTGTATGGACGCGGGGAGGCTATCGACAAGTCGCTGTCGTAAAAATAGAGACACACAGAACTGTGAACCAGTTCGCATACGCAGCCTAGAAGGTTGCACCTGTTAGACTAGGAATAGTCTAACGGAGACGCTGGCTCTCTCGGCAACAGAAACCAGCACCTTTTATTGATTCTGATATTATTATGACGATACCCACATTCACTGCGGAAAAACTCGCACAAACGATTGAACACTTGGTCGTCCTCAAGCGGATGACCTATCTTGATGCCGTAATCTACTACTGCGCACAGAATAATATCGAACCAGAACTCATTGCTCGTAGTTTGGGCGATAAGATTCGGGGCGAACTCGCCAACGATGCCGCGCGGTTGCACTTCATCCCAAAGTTCAACCAGTTGCCACTCTGATTGGGTACACGATGACACCAGAACAGGTCTTCATGTACGCAAAGTCCTATCGCCTCTACTTCTCAACGGAGGGATATGATTTCATTAAATACAAGGGTCATGTCTCGGTGCCTCCACTCATTAAGCAACGAGATCGGCAGTTTTATTATCGGTTGTCGACGAAGCTAACGGATACGCAAATCCACGCGGCACTATTGTTGACATACTTCTTCAAACCGAAGGCCTATATTGCGGATGTTGTAGCGCCAAATATTCTACAGGATGGTATGACGTTTGCGTCACGCGCGGAGAATGGCACGTCAACGCTCGGCAATGAACTCTATGCGCTGCGACGACACCTCCCGGCCGAGAACGTCGACGAGTGGCTCTACGGGGCGTTTCTCGATGAACAACGCGCATCACTACCGACCTGTGTCGAGGGGCTCATCAGTCGAGAACTCATGATTGACCTGGCGTGTCTGCTGCTGCTCATTCCGCAACGTACGCACGAGTATCGGTGGGCGCAGTATTGGGAACAACGCGAACCAACAGGTAGCACCTTTGGTGTGCGTCCGTGGTTGTCTCGCTTACGAAAGGCGGATCAACTGCTCAACTGGCAACGCCCCGCATGGAGGCAATACACTCACAAGCTGTCTGGAATGTTCTGGGCATCATATCAGGGGCTCTCGTTAGCGCCTCGTCAGGAGGAACCGCAGTTGTTTGCGTAAGATAAATATACATGTTATACTGACGTCTATTTTATTATTAGATATTTCGACATCCATCGTACGACCATACAACAAGGAGTGCCAATACTATGGCCACGAACTTTACAACGCTACGCAATTCCCGTAAATCTCTTCTCACTAAACTCGCTGACGAAGTTAAGAAGTCCAACTCTCCACAGAAAGGTGCCGACGAACGCTTCTGGAAACTGATTGTCGATCCCAAGACGGGCATCGGCTATGCCAAGTTGCGGTTCCTTCCGGCGCCGAAGAACGAAGACATCCCGTGGGCGAAGTTATGGTCACACGGCTTTCAAGGACCGGCGGGTTCGTGGTTCATCGAGAACTGTCCAACGACACTCGATGGGCGCCCGTGCCCGGTCTGTAAGGAGAACAATCGACTCTGGAACTCTGGGGTGGAAAGCGACAAGGAAATAGCCAGATCGCGAAAGCGTAAGCTGACGTATATCAGCAATATTCTGATCCTTGAAGACCCTGCGCGCCCAGAGAATAACGGTAAGACGTTCTTGTATAAATATGGAAAGAAAATCCATGACAAGATAATGGAACTGTTGGAACCACAGTTTCCAGATCAGCAGCCCGCCAATCCATTCGACTTATGGGAAGGTTGTGATTTCAAACTGAAAGCGCAGAAGGTGGCGGGTTATCAAAATTATGATAAAGCTGAATTCACGGAGCCGTCTGAACTGTATACCGGTGACGATGCGCAGAAAGAAAAGACGTGGGAGGAGGAGTTTTCGTTGTCGGAATTCATTAAAGAAGATCAGTTCAAGAACTTCGAAGACCTTGGGAAGAAATTCCAACGGGCCCTCAGTGGAGATGCCGACGATAGGTTCACGGCGGGAGAAATTATCGAACGCGAATCTCGATTACCTATTCCAACTCCCGCGCCGGTGGCGAAAGCTGCGAAAGCCCGAGTACCCAAGACCGCGGCGGCACCCAAACCGAAAGCGGTCGAAATAGATGATGATGAAGATGATGTGAAAAAGTTCTTCGCAAGTGTAATCGACGAAGACTAAGAACCAAACGCCGTGGTGTGCCGGCAGTCCGGCACACCACTATTCAATAACCCAATGGAGAAAATACCTATGTCTTTATCACTCAATAAACTCGGGCTAGTTATCATTGCGCTTGCGCTGCTTGCGCCGACTAGCGTCACCGCCCAGGAGGTCACCGCCAATGCAGGCTATGTGAGTCAGTACTTCTATCGCGGGATTGCCCAGAAGACCTCGTCGGCAAGCGCCGGCGTGGACGTCGGACTCGGCGCCCTATCTGTCGGAACATGGGCTGCGGATGTCGGGGACGGCGTCGAAGTCGATGTATACAGCAGTCTCGGAGTTGATGTGTCGGGGCTCAGGCTGAGCGCAGGAGGGACCGCATATCTTTATACGGGTCAGTTCGATGATACTTACAAGGAGGTCAATCTCGGCGCAGGATACGGTCCTCTCAGTGCTGAATTCTCGTTTGGTCAATACGACAACTTCGGTGCGGGAATTCAGGACTACTGGTTCACTGCTGTGACAGCGGAGCATGGGGGCGCCTACGCAACATACGGAACTTTTGGGGACGCCTTTGACGGAAGTTACGGAGAAGTTGGATATGGATTTTCCGCAGCGGAGCTTGACTTCACAGTCTCGGGAATTCTGAGCGATTCAGAACTCTCTGGATTGTCTGATAGAAATAATGCGCCGACTCCGGGGCTCGCTGTGGTGTTTGGTATCAACAAGACGTTTGGACTTAACTAATAAAGGAGCTAGCCGTTACAGCGCCCCAACAAAACATCGTTGGGGCGTTTTTTATTTGGTTATTAAATATGTTCACAATTACCACAGGCGATAGTCGCCTACTTCTCAACGAATACCCCGCACAAACCTTTCACGTGTGCATTACCGATCCACCATACGGCATGAAGATGGCCGCGTGGGATCGAACTGTGCCGCCCGTCGAACTGTGGCAAGAAGTCTATCGCACACTTCGCCCCGGTGCGTTCTGTCTGGCGTTTTGTTCTCCCCAACTGTATCATCGATTAGCTGTCAACATCGAGGACGCGGGGTTTCTGGTTAAGGACCAGATCATGTGGATGACCACGACGAAGATGCCGAAATACAATTTGTTAAAGCCCGCGCACGAACCAATCGTTGTCGCGCAGAAACCTCTTGACGGTACTGTCGCGCATAATTCTGAGGTGTGGGGCTGCGGTTCACTCAACACCGTATCGACACGTATTCCGTGGGACAAAAAGCCCCCAACCGGCTGGGTCGCTAACGGCGCAAGTCGCCGCACATTTGGTGGCACAGGTAAGACTACAGGAACACAAAAAGAATTTGGTACAGTGGACGCAAACCCGAATGGGCGATACCCCTCAAACATCATCGGAGAGGTCCAGACTGAACATCAAAAGTATTTTTACGCGCCGCGGGCGACACGTGAAGAAAAGGGACCGAACAATCAACACCCCACAGTCAAACCGATTAGCTTAATGTCGTATCTCATTGATATCTACTCACCCGTTGGAACAACAGTCCTTGATCCGTTTTGCGGAAGCGGCACGACAGGCGTAGCAGCACTACAGAGCGGGCGTTCCTTTGTGGGTTTCGACCTCGACCCTACATACAGCGACGTTGCAACATCGCGCTGTAATGCTGTAGGTGAGGATTATAAATATGACGATGAGAATTCCCTCTTTCCGTCAGTATCTCCATGAGAATCGTACGACAATCTCCGAAGGGTGGTTATCGAACATCTTTGCGTGGGTGCGAAAACGCATCGCTGGGCTATTCAACGCACTGAAGTTTGGAGAGTCGATATCAATTCGTATCTCAATGAGTCCAATTACGGAAGGAATGGAAAGAATGAATCTGATCAGATATCTGATTATGGAAAAAGCCGGCGGCGGACAAAAGGCGTTAGTTGGTTACTATGCGGAAGCAGTGACGGCTAAAGCACTCGCCGAACGTATTAAGAGCGCAAAGGGCCGGCTGACATCACGATCAATGCCTGACATCTTCGCTAAAAGTAGACAGACGCGCCTTCGCGATCCACGGCTCGCCGATGCGGCAGCGGAGATTGCCCGAGCAGACGCCGGCGGCACAGCCCTCGGCACACAGATATGGGATGACATCCGTATCGAGAGTGAAGATTTCGGACTCCTGACGTTCGACATCGCGCTCACCGGAGAATCCGCAAAGGGTGTGAGCAAGTCGGATATCGTTCTGACGGTCACCAAAGATTCCGAAAGCACAGTAATCGACCGTATTGCGGCCTCTCTTAAAGTTTACAAAACCCCACAAATCAATTTGGCGAATACGAGCTTCATCAGTCTAATCAGAATATTGTTCTATGGTGCAAACCACCCCAAATCCAAAACCGAAGACTTCGTCGCAGAATTTGTCAAGAAGTATGGGGCACGAGCAGACATTGAAAAGCTACTCCATCATCAACAGACAATCGGCCGCGAGATAGGGTTGGGGAAATCGAAGGAGCAGGCGCGCAAGATTGCTAAACTCACACACCCAGAAGTAATTGACGCCATTGTGCGTATCTTCAACGCCAACTACAAAGGGCGAGACAAGAAACGCATCAACGCACGTTTCCTTTCGCTATTGGGGTGGGATGGGGACGATGAGTTCTACGCCGCTATCGGTAGTGGTGATAAACAACAAGTGATGTCTTCTCGCAAGAGTGCGCCGCTCAAGGAGATGATGGCAAAGCTGCGCGAGAACTTCGTGATTGACATCAAGCGAAACGGCAACACCAGCAATGCTTTAGTAACCCTTTCCACAAACCGTGGGGTGGTCATCATAACGGGCACAATGACATTCGCCGACTCTGGAGGCAAGAGTGCCCCGGGCAAGACGAACCTGTTCGTTAACCTTTCCAAAATGCTCTAAACCACTTCGTCCTTCGCGGTCTGAACACGACAACCATCGAGGGAAACGGTGCGGAGTTTTCGCTGCCACTAAACTTCAGCCGGCCGGCAAGTAAACGAATCTCCACGCCCTCCCTCGGCCGCCACCTATCCTTATCATAGATGTATTGATGGAACATTTTTGTGTCTGTTCTTGCGGGGAGTAGCGCAACCGTTAAGAACCCGCGTAGGCGCTCTTCTGCGGCTTTCTGTATGAACGGCTTGCAGAGCCGCCGGGAGTAGGGTGGGTTCAACCATCCACGTTGGCCAACTGCGGACCAATCCTGAATGAGCGCATTATCTGTTGGGGTGAAATAGTTCTTACACTTAGTATTGGCGCGATTTGCGGCTAAGTCGTATGTAAAATCAAACTCTTCATGTAGAACATCAAAGATTTGCTGTGGGGTTTCCCACTCATCAGACGATGAAGAAAACATAATATTCGTACGCACATCACCTCATTCTGTATTTAAGAGTCTCGTTCCGCCTTTTCTCGGTTGTGGATATCCCACGCCGCCGCCGTCAGCCTCACCATTCCCGTCTCCTCGCCGTGCTGCTTGACGTAGGACGCTTTATTCTTCCGCATCCATGATTCCATCTCCGGCGGAGGAACGTCGGTGACCATCGGGGGTGTGGCGTCGTCACTCTCGCGGAGATATTCTAGGAACGAAGGAATGATGCGTTCTTCGGGGACGTAGCCGTCTCGGCGGACTTCATACGATCCCGACTTCACCTCAAACCCTTTATAGCCAGGAATAACACGCTGTACCATTTTTGTAAACCGAGAATAGAGGCGTTGTCGAGATGGGATTTTCGCAGAATATACAACCTTCAGAGGTTTCACGTCTTTGATCATCTCTTTAAAGATGGCAACCACGGTCGCAAACACAGGAATTTCCACACCCGTTTTGCCGACAATACTATCGTCCCAGTCGTACTCGCCCATACGATTGCTTTTCCCGACGGCTAGACCAAATCCAAACTCGTATTCTATCGCTCGCAACGGAGACCGCGTAACGCCGCCGCCCCGGAATCCGGGATGACCGGGCCCGCCGTAGGCTGACATTTTCGTGGCCCACAGCTCTGCCTCGTAGATTATTCCAGTTTCGGGAATCGTGAACTGCACCCGATAACGCTCGGAGTTGCGTTCGCGAATCCGCCAGGGATACGGGCGGTTGCCTAACTCTGTAAGGAATGTCTCCATGACAGCGTTCTCCTGCTGCTTGAAATATTGCACCTGGCGTTCGCGCTTCTTCGCATCCGCTTTGGTGTCATAGGTGCCGAGATTCTTGCCGCTGGATTTAGAGACGAGCTTATACTGATTGCCAGTCTTGATAATGTCTTCCTTTGGAAAGGTTATGCCAGCATCTTCCTGC